>ERZ650918.124-NODE-124-length-87159-cov-22.549481_pt1 | contig 87159 bp, 100 predicted proteins | sample MGYA00514758_ERZ650918 | MGnify/ENA metagenome assembly ERZ650918 | reverse complement strand
GACGTAAACAGGCCTAATGCGACATTACGAATGTGATAGTTGCAAAGCCTGCGACATTAGTCGCGGGTTGTTTACTAACGTGAGGCTATGGATTGGATCTTTTGTCGTTTTATTTAAAAATTTCCATAACCATACTTAAGAAAAATATAATCCCGCGTGACCTTGCCAATTTAATCCTGCCGGCGATGCCGCCCAAAGCTGTTGTGATTTACGGACCTCGTCGTGCCGGAAAAACAACGCTGGTGAAATCCTTACTCGGGCCGGAAGCAGGAAAGCTTCGACTGCTCAATGCAGATCGAGCTGCCGATGTTCGTATTCTTCAGGGACTGGAGTCCGGTGGGGACATTGATGTTTTTCTGAACAGTGCAGATACCATCGTCATTGATGAAGCTCAGCGCGTACCGAACATTGGGCTGATTACCAAAATACTGGTTGATGCCAACCAGCGCACAAAACTCTTTTTGACAGGTTCGTCTTCATTCGACCTTGCGAGAGGCGTTCGAGAATCGGCTGTTGGTCGCCTTGTAAATCGACAGCTTTGGCCTTTTTCAGCGAGTGAACTTGCTCGGGAGTTTGGCTGGGGGTATGTTCAGGATCATTTGGAACAATTCCTTGTTTACGGAATGTTTCCTGATAATGTGCTGAACCCGGACGACGCTGTCGAAATGTTGATGGATTTTGTCGGAGATCTGATGTACAAGGATGCTTTTGCGCTTACCCAGGTCAGAAGCCCGACGAATCTCCACAATCTCGTCTATTTGTTAGCTCAGAACGTAGGTCAGGAGGTCTCGTATGACAATCTGGCGCGCGAAACAAAATTGAGCAGTCCGACGATTGAACGGTACTTGGATATTCTTGAAAAGTGCTTCATCATCCGGCGCGTACCTTCGTTTGCTCGTAATTTGGGTAATGAACTGAAAAAAGGCAAGAAAATCTACTTTTGTGACGTTGGCATCCGCAATGCCATCTTGAACGACTTCACGCCTTTTTCGGCCCGTGCGGACGCCGGTGCGCTTTGGGAGAACTTCTTCTTCATGGAGCGGCTCAAGAAGCATGATCTCGAAAGAACTTTCACTCGTCAGTTCTTCTGGCGAATCCGTGGAACGCGCCAGGTAGCCGGCAAAGAAAAGGCTGTTGAATACAGTCGAGAAATTGATTTTATTGAAGCAAAAGATAACAAGCTCGAAGCTTTCGAGTGCAAACTAAATCCTCACAAGAAAGACAGTGGCGGCAAGGACTTTCGAGAAGCGTATCCGAATTGCCCGATTCACGTCGTGTCGCCGTCGAATTGTCTGCCGTTCTTTGAGACAATCAGTCCGTAACGCTTTCTCAGCAGGTTTGGGGGCGACAAAAGGCGGATGTGCTAAAAAATCAAGGAAAAACAAGCACAAAGTCAAACGTCTCTGTACAATGCGGGCTCCTTATCAATTTCTAATTTCTGGCCGGTAAAGCCAAAATGACAGTCGATTTACATCCTTCCTATCTCAACGGACAACATCTGTCCGACTACGACTTCGATCTCCCGCTTGAACTGATCGCTCAGTTTCCGCTTGCAGAACGCACGGCTTCCCGCTTGCTGCACGTGAGCGACGATGTGATCGAAGATCTTGTTTTCACGGATCTCAAGCATTTGCTTCGCCCCGGTGATTTGCTCGTGATGAACAACACGCGCGTAATCAAGGCTCGTCTGCGCGGCGTCAAAGAAACTGGCGGCGCCATTGAAGCCATGATCGAACGCGTGACCGGCGAAAACACCGTCATCAGCATGCTGCGCGCAAGCAAAAAGCCCAAGCCCGGTTCCCGCCTGATCTTCACGGGTGAAAATGCAGTTTCCTATGAAGCCGTTGTGGGCGGACGTCAAGGCGAATTTTTTGAGCTCACATTCAATGCGCCGGCGCTGACCGTCCTCGATGCCGTGGGCAAGGTCCCGCTGCCTCCTTATATTGAGCGCGACGCACAGGCTGCCGACGAAGGTCGCTACCAGACGGTGTACGCCAAGTATCCGGGAGCCGTTGCGGCACCGACCGCTGGGTTGCATTTTTCCGAGGAGCTTCTCAAAGATCTGCGCGACATGGGCGTGCAGGAAACCTTCGTGACGCTGCACGTGGGCGCGGGCACATTCCAGCCGGTGCGTGAGGAGGATCTCTCCAAGCATCAGATGCATGCCGAGTGGTTTGAAATGAGCGAAGAATGTGCCCAGGCGATCAATCAGGCCAAGCGCGAGGGACGACGTGTGGTAGCCGTGGGCACCACCAGTCTGCGCGCGATCGAATCGGCGGCTCGAGATGACGGAACGGTTGAAGCCGGTACGATGGACACGCGACTTTTCATTGCGCCGGGCTATCGCTTCAAGGTCATTGACGCCATGGTGACGAACTTTCACCTGCCCAAGTCGACGCTGGTGATGCTTGTGTCAGCATTGGTCGGCAAGGAGCGCATCATGCAGGCTTATCGACACGCCATCGATGAAAAATATCGGTTCTTCAGTTACGGCGACGCCTGTTTCCTGGAAAGAACCCGCCACCACAACGAAACGGAGAACAACAATGGCGCTGCAGTTTGAAGTATTGAAAACAGAAGGAGCGGCGCGCCGCGGCGTAATGACGCTCAATCACGGTGTGGTGCAAACGCCGGTGTTCATGCCCGTGGGTACCTACGGTACCGTCAAGGCGATGACGCCTGACGAACTCGAAGGCATGGGCAGTCAGATCATCCTCGGTAATACGTTCCATCTTTGGCTTCGCCCGGGGCTTGATGTCATTGCCACGCACGGCGGGCTGCATCGCTTCATGAACTGGAATCGCCCGATTCTCACCGACTCGGGCGGTTTCCAGGTGTTTAGCCTTGGTCAATTGCGCAAGATTTCTGAGGAAGGCGTGCGCTTTGCTTCGCCCATCAACGGCGACAAGCTCTTTTTGACGCCTGAAGTCTCGATGCAGATTCAGAAGGTTCTGAATTCCGATATCGTGATGCAGTTTGACGAATGCACGCCTTACATGATCGGCGATCGTCCCGCGACCGAAAAGGAAGCGGCCGATTCGATGCGTCTGTCTCTTCGTTGGGCCAAGCGCAGTCGCGAGGAATTCGATCGCCTCGAAAATCCCAATGCGCTTTTCGGCATCGTTCAGGGCGGCATGTTTCCGAAGCTGCGCGAAGAGTCGCTTGCGGGCCTGAAGGAAATCGGTTTCCACGGTTACGCCTTGGGTGGCTTATCTGTTGGTGAACCGAAAGAAAAGATGCTTGCCATCATGGATGCCATCGTGCACCAGATGCCCGAAGACAAGCCTCGTTACCTGATGGGGGTGGGAACGCCCGAGGATTTGGTTGAAGGCGTTTCGCGCGGCATCGACATGTTTGACTGCGTGATGCCCACGCGTAATGCCCGCAACGGTTGGCTCTTTACCCGTTACGGCGACATCAAGATCCGCAACGCCAAGCACAAGAACGACACCCGTCCGCTCGATCCCTCCTGCACTTGCGCAACGTGCCGCGGCTACACCCGCGCTTACCTGCACCATCTGCAGAAGGTGAACGAAATTCTTGGCGCACGCCTCAATTCCATCCACAATCTGCATTTCTACGCCACGATCATGGCGGAAATGCGAAAGGCTCTGGAAGAAGGCACGTTTGCCGCCTGGAAGAAGAAGTTCTACGAAGACCGCGCCAAGGGAACCGATTAACGAAAGAAAAAAATCCCCCGATCAGAATCGAAAGCTGGCCGGGGGAATTTTTTTCGAACGTACCGATTACTGGAGACGGCTGCGTCGATCGCGGACGGCGTGAGCCAGGTTATTGAGCAAAACGACCGTGTCGTCCCAGCCGAGACAGGCGTCCGTGACGCTCTGGCCGTAGACGAGGGGCTTGTCGGGTTCGATCTTCTGGTTGCCTTCGACGAGGTTCGACTCGATCATGACGCCGATGATCGAACTGTTGCCGCCGGAAACTTGCTCGCAGATGTTGTTGACCACATTGATCTGTTCGCGGCAGATTTTGTGGGAATTGCTGTGGGAAGCGTCAATCATTACGATTTCGCGGTGGCCGTTGGCCTTGAGCATCTCACAGGCTTTGGCAACGCTTTGGGCGTCGTAATTGGGCTCTTTTCCGCCTCTGAGAATGATGTGACAGTCTTCGTTTCCGGTCGTGGTGACAATGGCCGAGATGCCGCCCTTGGTAACCGACAGGAATGAGTGAGAGTGTTCGGCGGCGCCGATGGCGTCAACGGCGACCTTGATGTTGCCGTCGGTGCCGTTTTTGAAACCGACAGGGCAGGACAGACCGCTGGCAAGCTGGCGATGCGACTGGGATTCGGTTGTGCGTGCGCCGATGGCTCCCCAACTCACCAGATCGGCAATGTACTGCGGCGTGATCATATCCAGGTATTCGACGCCGGTGGGAAGGCCGAGAGCCACAATGTCGCACAGCAGTTCACGGGCGATGCGCAATCCGTGATTGATGCGGCAGCTGCCGTCCATATCCGGGTCGTTCATCAGACCTTTCCAACCGACGGTTGTACGGGGCTTCTCGAAATAAACGCGCATGATGATTTCAAGGTCGCCTGCCAAGCGTCGACGCTCTTCGTTGAGCTTTTGCGCATATTCCATTGCAGCCTTGGGATCATGAATCGAGCAGGGGCCGACGATTACAAGAAGTCGATCGTCGTGACCGTGCAGAATTTCGTGAGCGGCCATTCGGGCGCCGTGAACGGTTCTTGCGAACGGCTCTTCGCAGGGGAATTCACGAATGAGATGAGCCGGAGGCGTCAGTTCGCGAATCTCTTTGATGCGAAGGTCGTCGGTTGTGTAGCGCATGATGTCTATCTCCCTTGGTATCGGATTTTGTCGTTCGGTCTGTGCCGGCGAGCCTGAGGCTTGATTACGCAGAACCCGGTACGAAAAAGCCGCCGGATTTTGCGTTCCCGGCGGCTGGCAGTACCTTTCAAATGCTTGCGTTACGCGTGCGCACGTACTCCTTCCGCCGAGGGGCGAAATAAAAGGAGAAGAAATAAAATCGTGCCGTGTAAAGCATTTGAAAAAGGCAGTTCCAGATTTTCTAAGCAGAGCCTGATTCGTATTTCAGGCCGACTCAGGGACTTACTCTACTCGATCTTGTGACGAAGTGCAAACGCAAAAACACCAATAAGATCAGGTGTTTTGCTTAGATTGTCACATTTTTTTCTCTGAGTCGAAACGAAAATTCGAAATGCTGGATTCATCCTTTGTGTCAGCGCGTGTTAAGTTTTCTCCTCGGTGCGACTGATGACGAAAACAATTTCGCCAGTCACGTTATCGAGTCAATTTTTTTGCGTTTGTTTGCGCGATGCCGCTGCTTCAATCCGACTACAAGGCTCCCCGCTGGTTGCCCGGAGCGCATCTTCAGACCATCGTTCCCGCCCGTTTTTTCCCGCGACCCGACGTGCAGTATCGAAGAGAAATTGTGGATATGCCCGACGGAGACTTCATCGTGTTGGATTGGTCGGAACCGGAGCCGATGGAGCTCAACGCGCCGGTGTTGGTGCATTTCCATGGATTGGAGGGTGATTCTCACAGCCATTACGCAGAAGCGCTGATGCACGAGTGTGTCAAATGCGGTTGGCGAGGCGTCGTTGCGCATTTCAGAGGATGCGGCGGTCTGCCCAATCGTTTGCCGCGGGCGTACTTTGCCGGCGACAGCGACGATTGCGACTGGATACTGAGGACGGTTCACGAACGTTTCATCACGGCGCCGATTTATGCGGTCGGCGTGAGCCTCGGCGGTAACTACATTGCCAAATACATGGGCGAACGCCCGCAGGAAGCGTCCTTCCTGACGGCGGCCGTCTCGATCGGTGCGCCGGTGGATTTGGTGGCCGGAAGCGAAATCATGAGCCGTGGCGCCAACAAGCTCTACGAAGAGATGTTTTTGTCGACGCTCAAGGAAAAGCTCATTGACAAGGCCAAGCGTTTCCCGGATCTCATTGACATCAACAAGGTCAAGAGCTGCAAAACGCTCTACGACTTTGACAGTGTCTACACGGCGCCGATCCATCACTTCAAGAGCGCGATGGAGTATTGGACCTTGTGCTCGGCCAAGCGCTATCTCAAAAACGTCACCAGACCGCTGTTGCTTTTAAACGCCAAAAACGATCCCTTCCTGCCGCGCTGGGCGCTGCCGACGGAAAAGGACGTGAGCGACTGTGTCTATCTTGAGCAACCGGAAGAGGGCGGTCACATCGGCTTTCCCCGCGGCAATCCGCCCGGAGACCTGGGTTACCTGCCCGAGCGCGTCATGCGGTTTTTCTCGGCGTTTGAACCCAAGATCGAAAGCGTTTGAGCGGTCAAAAACGCCGCGATGCCATTTTTTGTCAACTGAATCTGCGAATTCTTGCGCTTTTTCGAAGATGTAATTTACGAAATCTTGCAAGCAGAGCCGGGCATGCTGTTCTGGCGATGAGATCTACTGCCACTGCTGAAGCAAGACAATTTGCCTCGATAGCCGAAAAGACCACACTGGTTTGAGAGTTGACCGAACAAGAACACACGTGAACGTATTGTTAGACACGGCTAGTAAAATTACTAGTCGTGTCTAGTAATTTTGCTAGATACATCTAGTAAAATTCTGGAGGCATGAATTCTGATACGGATAAAAAATGCTCACTCGACAAGAATATGATGTTTTACGCAGAAGATTGGGTGAACCGAGAAAGTTCATCCAAGTAGTGCTTGGCCCTCGCCAGATTGGCAAAACCACAGTGGTTCGACAGGTGCTTCATGACATCAATAAGCCGCAGTTATATTTCTCGGCGGACGACACAGCGGTAGCAGGTTCTGCCTGGCTTGCAAGCTGTTGGACGGCAGCTCGGCTGGAAGCCCAAACACATCCCGATGCAGGATGTGTATTGGTGATCGATGAAATTCAGAAAGTGCCAAATTGGTCGGAAACCGTTAAACGGCAATGGGATGATGACACTTGGAATGAAAGAAACATCAAGGTCGTTTTATTGGGCTCGTCTCGAGCTTTGATTCTTCAGGGGTTGAGCGAATCCTTGATGGGGCGGTTTGAAGAAATCCGCATGACGCATTGGACGTATGCTGAAATGCGGGATTGCTTTGGGTTGACGGTTGATGAATTCATCTACTTCGGCGGCTATCCGGGCGCAGTGGAGATGATGCAGGACGAGGCTCGGTGGAAGGTATATGTCCGAAATAGCATGATTGATGCAACCGTTAACCGAGACATTTTCGAAGACGTCCGAATTGGAAAAGCTGCGTTGCTGCGTAAGACCCTGGAGCTCGGTGCGGCATATTCGGGCAAGATTCTGTCGTTGACAAAGCTACTGGGAGAGATCCAGGACGCGGGCAACGTCATGACGATTGCCGGATATCTGGAGCGGCTCAACCAATGCGGTTTGCTGGGAACGTTTCAGAAGTTTTCGGTGGATGACGCCAGACGCCGTGCGAGCATTCCGAAGTTTCAGGTGCACAACAATGCCCTCTTGACGGCATTGTCTGCCGGCACGTTCGAGCAGGTGAGAAACGATCCAGTGAAGTGGGGGCACTACGTGGAATCGGCTGTCGGAGCGTATTTGATTTCTCAGGCCTATCGCCTGCAATTTGAGGTGTTCTATTGGCGAGATGGCAACAACGAAGTTGACTTTGTATTGCGCAAAGACGGCAAAGTTGTGGCGCTGGAAGTCAAGAGCAATCACGAGCGGTACACCAAAGGACTGGATGTGTTTTGTCAGAAGTTCCGACCGAATGTCGCCTTGATCGTGGGCAGTGGCGGACTACCGCTTGAAACGTTCCTGGAAACACCGATTACCGATTTGTTCTGAGAACATTGGTGAAAGATAAGGAAGCCCAATGACCGACAATGCGCAACATGCAGACGTCAGACGAATGTGGAGCGGATGGATTTCGCTCGTGCTGTTTGTGCTGCTGATTCCGTTGAGCAACTGGGTGATCGTGAACCTTGGTGTCGTCTGCCCGCCCGGCGAACCTTGTCTTGTGCCGGTGTTGCCGGGGTTGTGGGCGCCGTCGACCGTGTTGTTGGCTGGTTTCAGCTTGGTGCTTCGCGACGTTGTGCACCACTGTTTGGGCTGGCGTTGGGCGTTGTCGTCCATTTTCTTCGGCGCCATCATTTCCGGCTTTATCTCTGACTCGGCACTCGTGGTGGCATCGGTGAGTGCCTTTCTCTTTGCGGAATTGGCTGACTTTGCGGTGTACGCGCCGATGAGAAAGCGTTATCCGGCGACAGCAGTCATTGTTTCCGGTCTTGTCGGCTCTGCGGTGGACTCCGCCATTTTCCTGACACTTGCCTTCGGCTCTGTCGAATACTTGTTTGGGCAGGTTTTGGGCAAGTTCTGGATCAATCTGCTGGCGGGCGTGGCGATTGCCGTGTGGCGGCGTCGCAAACAGAGCGCCATTGCGATTTCGGCTTGAGTCGGTTGATTTGAAAGGGAAATTCAACGTTTGCCTGAGCGGCAGTCTTTGCTACAATCTCGCACCACTTTCAAAAACATCTGCGCCGGATTGTTCTGCCGGTGGCGGTCACAAGGAAACCATATGTCCCATATCGGTGAGCTGGGCGACATGAAGCGCCCGTTGAGCGGTTGGCTCTCGCTCGTTTTGTTTGTTCTGATGATCCCCTTGACGAACTGGGTGATCATGAACGTCGGCCTCGTTTGCCCGGCTGACGGTCCTTGTCTGATTCCCGTTTGGCCCGGATTGTGGGCGCCCTCCGGCGTGCTGCTTGCCGGTTTCAGTCTGGTGCTGCGTGACGTCGTGCATCATTGCCTGGGCTGGCGCTGGGCGCTGATTTCGATTTTTGCCGGCGCCGCGCTCTCGGGCTTGATTTCGGAACCCGCTCTGGTCATTGCTTCGGTCTGTGCTTTCTTGTTTGCGGAGCTCGCTGACTTTGCCGTTTATGCTCCCATGAAGAAGCGCTACCCGGCCATGGCCGTGATTGCGTCGGGACTGGCGGGTTCCGTGGTTGACTCCGCGATTTTCCTGTCTCTGGCTTTCGGCTCCATTGAGTTTTTGGCCGGACAGGTGCTCGGGAAGTTCTGGATGAGTCTGATTGCAGGCGCCTTGATCGTAGCTTGGAGACGACTCAAGACACATACGGTCCACGAACACCTGCAGATGCAATAACTCGGACGCATTCTCAAGAAAAGCGGCGGTTAAGACAGTTCGTGCACAATTGCTCGAACTTGATCTAACCGCCTTTTTTGTATCCGATGACCGCGCAAAACAACACACCCAAGACCGCCGTTCTCATCTGCAACACCGGTTCGCCTGCCGCTCCGACCAAAGAAGCAGTGGCGAAGTATCTGGCGGAATTTTTGGGCGACCGACGCGTGGTGGAAATGAATTCGCTCATTTGGCAGCCGATTCTGCGCGGCATCATTATTCCCCGACGCGCGCAGGCTTCTGCCGATCGCTACAAGACGGTCTGGACGCAAAAAGGCTCTCCCTTGGTGGCGGTGACCTCCGACACGGCGCAAGGCCTGCAGAGGGCGCTGGGCGACGAATTCATCGTGTCCTGGGCGATGTGTTACGGCGTGCAGCGAATCGATGAAGAACTCCTTCGGATTGCCGAACAAAAACCCGGGCGCATCGTTGTTCTGCCGCTATATGCGCAGTACGCCACGCAGACGACGGAGGCAGTGTTCGATGCGGTGCGACGCGTGCAAAAGAAGGTTCGCGATTTGCCTTGCGTTGTTACGATTTCTCATTACTTCGAAGAAGACGCCTACATTGAGGCGCTTGCCGCTCGCGTGCGCGCGCATTGGAGAAAAGTGGGAGATCTTGGAACCGACGGCAAGCTCATGATGAGCTTTCACAGCATTCCGGCGGTCTCAAGCGAACGCGGTGATCCCTATGAGAACCAGTGCAAGCGAACGGCCGAAAAGCTTCGTTTGGCATTGGGACTGGAAAAGCGCCAAGTCGTCCAGGTGTTTCAGAGCAAATTCGGAAAGGCGAAGTGGTTGGAGCCTTTTGCCGTTGATACGGCTCCCGAACTGGGCCGACAGGGCTTGAAGCGCCTTGATGTGATTTGTCCGGGATTTGCCGCGGATTGTCTGGAGACGCTTGAAGAAATCGCCACGGAACTGCGCTCGATTTATGAGAAGGCAGGGGGCAGCGGATTTCACTACATTGAGTGCCTCAACGCGCAGGACGATGCGGTGGCCCTTTACGCCGAGATCATTCGCAAGGCTCTGTCGAAGGCCTGAAAATCCGCTTCAGCTGAACTTTTTGCCTCCGATGGCTTGAAAAGAGCAAACCCAATCCCCATATAAGAGCCATCTTTCAAGCATCCTTTTTGCAAGAACATCTTTATGGCTCAAGAAGACACCAAGCAGGAACAGGTCAATCCTGCCGACGAATTGAAGAAAGCAGCCGAAGCTGCGGAACAGGCGCAGGGTTCTGAACTGCCTCCAGAACTCGGCATCGAACCCGAAGGCGCAGAAGCCTCGCTCGAAGACCAGCTTGCCGCGGCGACGGCCAAAGCGGCTGAGAATTTTGATCTTTACGTGCGTGCGGTTGCCGAAATGGAAAACGTGCGCCGCCGTGCTGCCGAAGACGTTTCCAAGGCGCAGAAGTTCAGCATCGAGAAGTTTGCCAAGAACCTGCTTCCGGTGATGGATTCGCTTGAAAAGGCGATCGAAATGACCGCCGAAATCGAAGGCCCGATGCGAGAGGGCATTCTCGCGACGCACCGTCAGCTCGTGCATGCGCTTGAAATGAGCGGCATGACCGTCATCGATCCGAAGGACGCCAAGTTTGATCCCAACACGCAGCAGGCCATTGCCATGGTGCCTGCCGTCGAAGGCAAGAGCGCGGGTGACGTTGCTCAGGTCTTTCAGCACGGCTGGAAGATTCACGAACGCGTGCTTCGTCCGGCCATGGTGAGCGTGGTTCAAGGCTAGAAACTTCATCGACACAAAATTTTTCAGACGCCCCGTTGAATTTTCTCGGGGCGTCCCCATATAGGGGGTATGGCGCGGCAGGGACACCCCAAAAAAGAGTTCTCTGCCCGACGCGTAAGAGTTTCAGATCACGGTCGAATCCTTCCGAGGTCGGTTGACGCGGAAAAGGAATACGGCCCAACAGAGAATCAAGAGGAAAAAGAACAATGTCTAAGATCATCGGTATTGACCTTGGCACCACCAACTCGGCTGTGGCCATCATGGAAGGCGACAAGGTTCGTGTGATCGAAAATTCCGAAGGCGCTCGTACGACGCCTTCCATCGTTGCCTACATGGAAAACGGCGAGATTCTTGTCGGCGCAACCGCCAAGCGTCAGGCCGTGACCAACCCGAAGAACACGCTGTTTGCCGTCAAGCGCTTGATCGGCCGTCGTTACGAAGACGCCGAAGTGCAGAAGGACGTGCAGCGCGCTCCGTTTAAGATCGTTCGCGCCGACAACGGCGACGCCTGGGTGCAGGTGCTGGGCGACAAGAAGCTTGCTCCGCAGCAGGTTTCCGCCGAAGTGCTCCGCAAGATGAAGAAGACCGCCGAAGACTACCTCGGCGAACCCGTGACCGAAGCCGTGATCACGGTTCCGGCTTACTTCAACGACAGCCAGCGTCAGGCCACGAAGGATGCCGGCCGCATCGCCGGTCTCGAAGTCAAGCGCATCATCAACGAACCGACGGCCGCAGCTCTGGCTTTCGGTCTTGACAAGATGGGCAACGAAGACCGCAAGATCTGCGTCTACGACTTGGGCGGCGGCACGTTCGATATTTCCGTGATCGACATCGCCAACATCGACGGCGACAAGCAGTTTGAAGTGCTCTCCACCAACGGCGACACGTTCCTCGGCGGCGAAGACTTCGACCGTCGCTTGGTCGAATACCTGATTGCCGAATTCAAGAAGGACAACGGCATTGACCTCGGCGGCGACGTGCTCGCCCTGCAGCGCCTGAAGGACGCCGCTGAAAAGGCCAAGATCGAACTTTCGAGCCGTCAGGAAACCGAAGTGAACCTGCCGTACATTTCGGCTGACCAGACCGGTCCGAAGCACATGAACATCACGATCACGCGCGCTAAGTTCGAAAGCATGGTCGAAGACCTCGTGCAGCGTACGATCGAACCCTGCCGCAAGGCTTTGAAGGACGCCGGCCTGTCGACGTCCGATATTACCGACGTGATCCTCGTGGGTGGCCAGAGCCGTATGCCGCGCGTTCAGGAAGTGGTGCGCGAATTCTTCGGCAAGGAGCCCCGCAAGGACGTCAACCCGGATGAAGCCGTGGCTATCGGTGCCGCCATTCAGGGGCAGGTGCTCTCGGGCGGCCGCAAGGACGTGCTGCTGCTCGACGTTACCCCGCTGACGCTGGGCATTGAGACCCTGGGCGGCGTGATGACCGCGATGATCAAGCGCAACACCACGATCCCGACCAAGCACTCGCAGGTGTTCTCGACGGCGGAAGACAATCAGCCGGCTGTGACCATCAAGGTCTATCAGGGCGAACACGAAATGGCGGCTTCCAACAAGTTGCTCGGTGAGTTCAACCTCGAAGGCATCCCGCCCTCTCCGCGTGGTCTGCCGCAGATTGAAGTGACGTTCGATATCGACGCCAACGGCATCCTGCACGTGACCGCCAAGGACAAGGCCACCGGCAAGGAAAACAAGATCACGATCAAGGCAAGCTCGGGCCTGTCCGAAGAAGAGATCAAGAGCATGGTTGCCGCTGCTGAAGCCAACAAGGAAGAGGATCACCGCCGCTTCGAGCTGGCTCAGGCCCGCAACATGGCTGACGCTTCGATCGCTCAGGTTCAGAAGACTCTGAAGGATCTCGGCGACAAGGTCGAAAGCGCTGATCGCGCTGCCTGCGAAAACGCCATCAAGGATGTGGAAGAACGCATCAAGGGCGAGGACAAGGCTGCGATTGAAAAGAGCGTGGAAGCGCTGATGGCCGCCGCTCAGAAGATCGGCGAAAAGCTCAACCAGCAGGCTGCTCAGGCTCAGCAGGCTCAGGCAGGCGCCCAGCAGCAGGCGGGCGGTGCCGGTCAGCAGCAGGCCAACAAGGGCGATGACGACGTGGTCGATGCCGACTACACTGAAGTCAAGCACTGATTTGGCTCAAGAGCAAAACCCGAGCCCGGCGCGGCGTCCGAACTTTAAGGATGCCGAGTCGGCCGTATGAGACACGGGGCCGGGCCGCCATTTGGCGATTCGGCCCTTGGCATGTTTTTTGGTAACGATTGACACACTATGGCTGACCAGGATTATTACGAGGTACTGGGAGTCTCGCGCGACGCAAGTGACGACGAGATCAAAAAGGCGTATCGACGCCTGGCGATGAAGTACCATCCCGATCGCAACAACGGCGACAAAGCGGCTGAGGAAAAGTTCAAGCAAGTGGGCGAGGCCTACTCGATTCTGAGCGATCCCCAAAAGCGCGCGGCCTATGACCGCTACGGCAAGGCAGGGGTTGATCCGAGTGCGGCCGGTGCTGGCGGTTTCGGAGGTTTCGGCGGCTTCGGTCAGGGCCAGGGCGGTTTCGGCGACTTCAGCGACATCTTCTCAGAGATTTTCGGAGGCGGTGCGGGCGGCGGTCGTCGCGGCGGTCCCAAGGTGTTCCGCGGTGCCGATGTGAGTTATTCGCTGGAAATCACGCTTGAACAAGCGGTGGCGGGTGCCAAGACCGACATCCGTGTGCCGGTTTGGGAAGAGTGTGAAACCTGTCACGGCTCCGGCTGCAAGTCGGGGACTTCGAAGAAGACCTGCCCGCATTGCGGCGGCAGCGGCATGATCAACATCAACCGCGGCTTCCTGCAAGTGCAACAGACCTGTCCGTATTGCCACGGCACAGGTGAAATCATTGCCGATCCGTGTCCGGATTGCCAGGGACGCGGTCGTAACCGCAAGACGAAGACGCTGGAAATCAACATTCCGGCGGGCATCAATGACGGCCAGCGCATCCGCATTCAGGGCAAGGGCGAACCCGGTCCCAACGGCGGTCCCTGCGGCGATTTGTTTGTGCAGGTGTTCATCAAGCAGCACGAAATTTTCCAGCGCGACGGCGACGATTTGCATGCCGATTTGCCGCTGAGCTTTGCGACGGCCGCTTTGGGCGGCGAAGTGAGCGTGCCGACGATGGGAACCGAAGCGCGCATCACGATTCCGGAAGGCACGCAAACGGGCAAGATCTTCCGTCTGCGCGGAAAAGGTGTGCCGCATCTGCACGGCGGCGGCAACGGCGATCTGTACGTACACGCTTTCGTTGAAACGCCGGTCAATCTCACGAGCAAGCAAAAGAAGATGCTCAAAGAGTTTGACGAGTCGATCAAGGAAGGCGGCACCAAGCATTCGCCTCAGAGCACGAGCTTTTTGGACAAGATGAAGAAATTCTTCTCTTAATAGACACGACTGATGGCGCTTTGCGCTACAGTGGTAGCAGAGAAAACCCCGAATACACAACAAGGAGATATTCCAATGACCAATAAGTTTGCAGGCACCCAGACCGAAAAGAACCTTTGGGCTGCCTTTGCCGGCGAGTCTCAGGCTCGCAACAAGTACGATTACTTTGCTGGCGTGGCTCGCAAGGAAGGCTATCAGCAGATCGCCGAGCTCTTTGACGAAACGGCCGCCAACGAACGCCAGCACGCCAAGATCTGGTTTAAGCATCTGCAGGGCATCGGCAACACGGCCGAAAACCTCAAGGCTGCTGCCAGCGGTGAAAACTACGAATGGACGGATATGTACGAAGGCTTCGCGAAGACGGCCGAAGCCGAAGGCTTTGCCGAACTCGCAGCACAGTTCCGCGCCGTCGGCGCCATCGAAAAGGCGCATGAAGAACGCTTCCTGAAGCTTCTCAACAACGTTGAGATGAAGCAGGTCTTCGAAAAGAGCGAAGAAGTGATGTGGCAATGCCGCGAATGCGGTCACTTGGTGATCGGCAAGACGGCTCCTGAAGTGTGCCCCGTTTGCGCACATCCGCAGAGCTTCCAGCAGATTCGCGCCGAAAACTATTGATGCACGCCGCGCGAACAGCGCAACTTCAGTAGAATCCGCAGGCCTCCCGCCGCAACAGTGTAGCTTCCAGCTGACGCGGTAAGGGAGGCTTCTTTTTGCGGGCCAAAATGAAAAAAAAGGAGATTTCTTGCGAAATCTCCTTTTTGAAATCTGGTCGGGTGAGAGGATTCGAACCTGCCTTGATTTACAGGCGTTTCAGAAGGACGTTTTTATATTGGGAGCGTAGTTGGGAGCATACGTTCGGTTGCTTGCCCTCGCCCAACAAAAAAGATCCCTGTGACACGTATTGTGTCACAGGGAGACTCAGGCCGGTTGCGAGCCTGTGTAAGTTTCAGCCCATTGCTTGATCTCGCTTGCGCGCCATCTTTTGACTCGCGGACTGATGGCAATGGGCTTCGGAAAGCTCGGGTCCTGCGCGACATACTTCCAGATGGTTGAGACCCCCAGGTTGAGGGTTGCGGCCACCTGGCGGACATCAAGCATCAAAACGCCAAGCTGTGGTGGCGGAGGTGTCAAGTCTTTACGTTTCATCATTTGATTTCTCAAGGTTGGTTCGTCGATCTTTCTCCCACGGCGGCACGTAACGTGGCGGAACCGGTGCCGGCACAAAAGCCAGCACCTTTTCCCACTTGGTCGAATTCCACCTGCGACCATCCCACAAGAGCAGTTTGAGATCGTAGAACCGATTCAAGTTGTTAACGACCGTCGTGATGTACGTGGCGACCACGCGCGGCTTGCACATGGGGTAAGGGAGCCAGTTCATGTTAAGAGCCCATCGCGTCGGCTTCTTTGGCGACGTCACTCAGGCCCTTCGGGTACAGGGCGCGCACCTGCAACTTTTGCTCTTTCGTAAGGCTTTGCCAGAAAGCCTTGTAGCTTTCCGAGCCCTCATTTGCCGCGGCAAAAGCCAGCTGCGCAAGTTCTCGCTCTTCAGGTGATTGGATCTGGCTCTCATCGACGATGTCCGGTGCGTCCGGGTCGATGTCGTGGCCTTCAGCTTCCTCAGCTGTGCGATCCGGGCAGATGTCCGGGAACGCTTTGCGAAGCGCCTGGCTCTCGGCACACTTGGCGAGCATGCCGCGGGGGCGCTTGCGCCACATTGGCGTCGGGATGCCATCTTTGGAAACGGCGCACGATTCGGTGAAGTACTCCACGGCTGTGAACTCGGCTACATAACCGGTTTTGAGCAAGCGCTTGACAGTGACGCGGCACCACTCAGGAGCCGACATATCACGGCCGCCGTATGTGAAGGTGACGGGGTCGCCGAACTCAGGCTCGGAGATGCCTGCCAGACGACCGCTTTCGGCCGCCTGCGTGCGGTACAGGTTCAAGCCGGGGATGATGACGTCTCGGTTTGCCTTCAGCTTGCTGTCGTACATCGGCACGATGTGGACAGGATGCAGAAAAGGATCCAGGTGACGTGCTCGGCAGTAGTCCAGAACCATCTGGACCGACGCGTCAGATGCGCCGGGGTAGAGCGAGTTTTTCAGAGTTTGAATCAGCTGCTTGTCATCAATCTCAGCGATTTCAGTAGATGCCATAAGTACCTCAAAGAAGTGAAGTGAACTTCCAGTATGCGAAAGCGGTTACAAGTGGGATGGCGATGAGGCTGGACGCCAGAAGGATGCCGTACTTGGACACGAAGGTGCGCAACTTCTTGAAGCGCTCCTGAGGTCCGTAGACGCCTCGCTGCATCCGAGCGCAGTGCGCTTCCCATGCGGTGTCATGTGTGGTAGGTGTCATGTCTGTGGGCATAAAAAAAAGCCGCCCGAGGCGGCCTGTAACTATGAAAAAGCCCGCAACTAGCGGGCTGATGAAAATTATTTAGTTTCTGATTCGGACTTGTTCTTGGAATCTTTGAATCTAGGCATGAACGACGCGATGAAAGATCCTGTCGGAACCGCAAGGAATACAGCGGGGATTGGCCAGTCTTTTGTTACCGCAGCGAAGACTGCCGCACATACAACACACGCCGCAGAAATTGCTAACCCAATTACTTGGCCACGGGTCATTGCTTTCGAGTTGTCCTTACGAGCTTCTTCGGTAATTTCAATAAGGCGTGTTTTTTGTTTTGCCTCTTCCCTTGCAATATCCAATCGAGCTTCTTGTTCTTTTTCGGCCATTGCAACAACACGCTCAGCCAGCCCCGGGACGGCTATGTCGTACTGCTTCAGGATCTCCGGATGCGGCAACGGACCCTCAAATGTTTCGTGCCTCGTTGCGATTTTCGCCGCAGAAAGTGGAGGTTGTGCCATTGCCTGTTTTACGGCATCAGCGGATGGATTTCTTTTCTGTTGCAGAGATTTCTGGGCGCACATATTCGATGACCTTGGAGAAGTCGCGGGCAATGTTTCTCATGTCCTCAGATGGAGGTACGTAAGAACTCCTTTTGAGCTCCTCTGCAACGTGTGTCTGGATGGGATCGGGCGATATAGACGTGAACGGCGATGCCATTCCGTTAATCAGACCGATGAGGAATTCTGTCTTCATGGGGGAAACCTTTTCTAATACCAGAACTATAGCGGATTCTTCGGCATAGCTCGGCGTAAGTCGGTAAGACCGTTACACAAAAATGCCGCCCGAAGGCGGCCAGTTGGTGATTGCTTATGGGTTACTTAGCGGCGTGTTTGATCGCCCAATATTTGTAGCAGTCCAGCTTTTTCACCGGAAACCCGATGTCTGCCAGGCTGAGCTCGATGATGTCCATGTTGAGACTGTGGATCGCATCCGAGAGCCCCTCGGCATAAGGAGAGCGAAGATCTTTTAGGAGCTTCAGAAACCGTATCAGGTGGTCGCGGTGTAAGTAGTTCCAGATGAAGATGAAATTGCGCATGTTTTCGCAGAATGTCGGTGATACGACGATCTTGGGTCGACTTTCCGGAACAGGTTCTGGATGTGTCTGGGGGATTCCCTCGGGCACATTGAGCGGCATGGTCCGGATGAACTCAAGGGCGTCTTCGAACTTGTCGCGCGGGATGTGCGTGTACTTCGTGACCTGATAGCGAGCTTTGAGCGCCCTGTAGATCGTTTGGTACTTGACTCCGTCGCGTTTGGCTCTCATGGCGACCTTGCTCATGATTGCGTAAGCCTGCTGCTCGGTGAGCGTCGGTGCCGGTAGCTGCGCCTTCGCGGGGCATTGTCGCAGAGCGGCCTCCATTTTGTTGAAGGCGTCGATGTACGCCCACTTGAACTCTTGTGCGCGTGCGCCCGTGAAGCCCATTGCGAGGAAGGTAAAACCGTCGCGAGTGAGGCGGTAAGCTTTGGACTTGATTGGCGCGCCGCCGCTAGGATTGGCGCGGGTTACAACCGTCTCGTCAAAATTTACGAGACGGTTTGATGGCACGCTTTGAATAATCTTGGCAATAGCCTTGAGAACCGCGTCGTGCGGCTTTTCAAAGAATGTTGCAACGTCGGTGGAAAGTGTGGTGACATTGCCGCCAACGACCGTGACGACAGGCGAGGTTTTGATCGCATTCATAGAAAGCGCCCTTTTCGGAATAATTTGGGAAAGCCTCGCGCCCGGTGCTAATCGGGTGAGCGAGGTACTGCGGGTTAGCACTACCGCATCCGTCAAGGGCTTAAAGCGGCCGCGCTCCCGTACAAGGTGTACCACCACGCATGTACGATCAACGCGCGCCCACAGACCTCACTCGCAAAAGTGATTCGCGCACAAAAAAGGCCACTGCCGTTGGTATCTCCAGTGGTGCGCTAGCCGCTAAACGGATTTTCGGGGTGCTAATCCCGGTCTGCTTTTTACTCGCAGACGGGGCTATTGTGCGGCAAAGCAAGCGAATTGTCAAAGTAGACGCTTGCCCATTGGTGAGAAAATGATGGTTGTCCAGACAATCATTCACTCAACCAAGGAGGCAAAAGGTGGATCATTGGCTCGAACTTCTCCTGTGGGTTCTCAAAAACGTGTCTCTCTACATCGCTATCCCGGCGCTTCTGATCATTGCAACCTTTTGGTACGTCTTCTGGACGCGGCGCAATTGGCCGTGTGTTGTCATTCGACAATATCCGAAGCCCAAAAACATCTGCTGCATTCAATTCCCTTGCGGCGGCCAAGCCTTGTCGAACCGTACTGCACGCTTCGTCATTTCGTCTTCAGCACCGTTTTCGGCCGATCACGATTACGTCTTGTCCGGATGGGATTCGGATGTGGAACCAGGGGAAGTGATCCCCTGGAGGAAGGAGATCGCCAAGGGCGACCCTCACCTTACGACCAAGGATAAATTTACGATCTCTTTTCTGAAAGATAAGAATCCGCAAATCGGTTTCTATTCATTGGATCCAGACGCGACATGGTGGATTCGTCCGGCCAACATCGAGGCGATGATTTTGCTTTCTCCAATCCCCATCCGCATTGATTCCCGTTACGAATTTACTCCGTACCGGAAAAAGGGAGTTGTCTACAAAAACGGCATTCGGTTCGTGTATCAATAGGCGCTCGCCCCTCCGTGGGAATATATTTGCTTCCATTTGGGTTCCTCTATGGCTGGCCACCGTCCGCGCAGTACCCTACGCAGTTGCAGTCTCTCGACGCTTTGCACACATCGTGGACGGCGGCCGAAGTGGGTGCTTTAATAAAAGTCATCCGTATCTGGGATTTCTATGTCATCCAATGAGAGCCAACCGAACGCAAACGCAATTGCCACAGCTTGTGCATTTGTTTTAGCGCAACCCATCTTTCGTCTAAGCCCATGGATGTACTGATCAACTCTTGTGCGATTCACGCCAAAATGTGAAACAAGATCTTTCGGTTCCATGCCGTTTGCAAGGCATTTAAGCGTGCGCATTTCGTTATCAGTAGGCGGATAAAGAGTCTGTCTCTTCAAAACTTCAAAATCTTCAACAAACTTGAAGCCAATTACAGAGCAATCATCTCCTCCCCATATCGGAAGAAGTTTTCTTTTTCGCATGGTTTAATTTCCTTCCTTGTATGGTTCGGGAAGCTCGGCCCAAGCCAACACTTGGTCCAAAATCCCCAAATCCATCCAGCTCTTTGCAAAGTCGCTGTAAAACAGCACGTCAACAAAGATCACCCCAGTAGGAGATTGGATAGATACGAGATATTTGAGGAATCTTGGTGGCACTTCGTCCGGATACTTGTGCCACACTATTTGAGACTCTCTCATGACTTCTTGCTCCAAGGCAGGTCGACGTTGATCGGCCTCCATAGGTGCAGGCAGTTTTTGTGCACGTCGACATACTGCGACGAAGGTGGAAAGAACTGGATCACTTCGTCCTCCGGATCCCAGAAGAGCATCTTGATGAACTTCAGCTCTTGCCAAGTCGGGATACGGTTCTTGAGCGAAACGCTTACGTGCTCCCATTTAATGCCGTTGTCGTCGGTGTCGATTGAAGCGAGTACAGCAAGCTTTGCGGTATTAAAAGGCACCAAAAAAGTGTTCAGACCAAGGACAGACTGAACTCTGTAGTGCTCGGGGAATCGCAGCATTGGTCACTCCCACTGTCGGTAGCGTTTAATTCGAAAAGTCGATGGGTATGGCGAGCCAAGGTTGTTGTTCCACTCTCCATCCTTGAAAATGGCAGCACACATGTATATGCGACTTTCGTCATTGAGTTGAACCTCGGCCCGCATCCAGACGCCTTCCGGAGGTGTTACGTCCGGGTAATAGTTCCACGCGTTTGGGTCGTACTCCGGCGCGATCTCAAAGTCCTCTTTGAAGAGCGTGACAGTGAAGCGGCTTTCACTCAGTTGGACGTTGGTAGCTGGCTTTTTCGCCAAGAATTTGCCCATCGTCTTGAGCATCTCGGAAAAGGCGCCGTTACTCAGCTCGTCGAGCTTCTGTTGGAGCTTTCTGTCTCGAAGGCGGTAGGTCGTCATGTGTCACCTCCCAATCGCAGAGATCAGATCGATCCAGAAGCAGATGCCTGCGCCGACGATGCCGGACACGAGCAACAGCATGGTGATAAAGAAAAGGACGAGAAAGATGTTTTCGGCTAAGTCCTTCATGTCATCTCCTTGAAGAAAATCAGGTATGGCCGCTTAAAGGTGCAAAATTGAGGTTGTCCAATCTTCAACTAACCCCTTTAACGGCCATGCCTGATATTCCAATTCCATTTATTGGCCGGGTCATTGCAGTCATCAAAGACGTGATCGTCCGGCTAAGGAACGTTGCTCCCGTGATCTCCGCTCAATGCATCGATTTCGACGAATCCCTAAACGCATACTTGATCTGCCTGAAGGTGATTCCGGCAGAACGCCAGTATCGGTTCTCAGAACTCTCGGTGGATGGGTGCGATCTGATGGAGGCGAAATATGATTTCGCAGATCAAAGTTTTCCGGAAATCGGTCTCTTCTGTCTGCATGAGATCTATACCCCGGATACGACCAAGGGGAAACTCAGATCCATCACCTATGAGACTTTTATCGTGGCACCTAAGTCTGTCAGCCCGGATCCCGTGATCAAGCGTTTTTTTGTGATTCCCAAGAGCCCAGAGAGACGCGTAAGGCTTCATTTGAAATCGGCTCAATGGTTTGCTTCTTTGTCTTGTGAAGTTGCTCTGAAGGACGAAGAATAAAAAGCCCCGCGAATGCGGGGCCTTTTGGTGCTTTGATTAGTTTTCGGTTTGAGTTTTGCTTGTTTTAAGAAACAATTCAGCAAGTTTGATCCAGACGTTATCTGGTTTGGGTTGATCGCTATCCTTCTTACTTTCGTGGTGAGCACATTGGATGGCAAAGCGCATGATTGCGATGGAAAGAGTTAAAAGTACAGCTGACACAATGGCTAATTTCGCGCCAAGAAAAAAGACCATCGGAGCACTCATTTCTGCCCACGGCCAAGACGCAACGACTAAAACAACCCATAGTAAAAAGACAATAACGCAACCTCGAGTCATATAGAAAAATGCACGTTCTCGGAACCTGTGTGCCTGTTCTGTTTCTCGAAGTTTCCAAACTTTCTCCGGATCTGCTTTCCCGGTTGATTCTGGGTCAAATGGCAGACTTTCAAAAGTTCGAACAACCTGTTCTTGAGGTTCACTTTCAGTCATAACAATACATGTGCTCGGAAGTACTCTTTGATGTTGTTGTCATCAAGTCGACCACATAGCACCATTCCTCCATCAGAGGCTCTGTACCAGGGAGAGCCCTTAATGTGGGTCCAGTCCGAAAGTTGTTTGGCTGAGAATTTTCCGAAATTCACCAGTGTTTGGTCTATTACCCCTCGAACCGCATTTGGCAACTCATTGGCTTCTGGTGTGTCTTTATCACGGAAGCCACTGACCTGGAAGAACTGAGCCGCACGGAGTGCTTCAGGGAAAACAGGTCCGTACTGCCAAGCTGCAGGAAACTCATCAATGAGGCGCTGATCAAACCTGCCAAGGACTGTTCCATAACAACAGTACATTAACTTCTGCAGCTTCGTGATATTAAGCTCGACACCCAGAGCGTCACAGCGCTTGATGATGTACGCCATCATCTGGAGGCTGTCTACTGGGCGAAAGACAATTTCATTCGTCATGACTACCTCCTTTTTGAGAATTAGCGACGGGAAAGCAATGATAGAAAGCGAGCGCTTTCTATCATTCATTCTATATCTTGTCAAGCAAAAATCACGCATATTTACGTATAGCACCGCAAATCAGCGTCTGGTTACAAGCCCACGTCAATCCGCTCGGTCTTTCGGAAATTCCAAATAACTGAACGGCCTCACGTGGACCTTCTCTTTCGAAAAGGCCAAGGCCTGACGGGGCGGCGTCACCCCCGCTAACGGTATCCATCCGGATCCGTGCCGCGCTCGCACTCAGCCTGCCCACCTCGGCAGGGTCATAGCGGTCCGGAGCCTTTCACTCCTTCGGGCCCACTATCCATTTTCACGGGGCCTATTGACGGCTTTAACGTCGCCTCCGACGATCCTCCTTTGAGGGCGGAAAACCCTTGGCGATGTACCCGCGGATCGACCATCTTTAACTGCGGGGGCGGGGAATGAGCCCTCCCGTAGCCGGGTACATCTTCAAGTGCTCTCGAGCCCTTTTTTCTGTTGCCGACGGGGCGAGGCTGTGTGGCATACGATTGAGAAAACACACGTTGCCGGCAACAGAAAGAAAGGTTCTGGCAGAGCCCTTTTGACTGGCGTCGCCGATGCCATACGGCACAGTGCTCAAGTGCGTCGTTAAAGATCTACGACGGCGCCAGTCAGAAGAGCTCTCATCCGGGCAGGTTGCAAACGATCAAGAAGGACACAAATCCTGTCACGACAGCCGCCGCCATCCAGATCGGCGAGTCGCCGTGCTTGTCTTCGGTCATGAGCCTCTGGATCAGTCGGGTCATTTCTTGGTTTCCTTGTTAAGCATCACGTCCGGAAAAAGTTCTGCGAAGAGGTTGTTCAGCGCTGTGCGCTTTTCGTTCACGACGCCGAAGAGCTCGCCGAAGAAGGCTCGGGCTGATGCCATCTCGCCTTGAGAAAATTCTTTGCGCAGGCATTGCATGAGCACCTTCTCGTACTGCGACCATCCGACGTTGGACTTCTCCGTTGAAGCGATGGCCTCCAGTTGTTCCTTCGTAATTCGCATTACTGCCTACCTTGTTCTGGTCTCCGTGGGATGATTAGAGGGTCGGGAGTGCATAAACCGACATCTCTAACCATCCTTTGGAGGAAAGTCTTTGCTTTTGGTTATATACCTGAAGGTATTGCATGAGCGAGAATATACGCAAAGCTATTACACTTGTCAATAGCTGTAGCTATATCATGGTCGCAAAAAAAAGCCGCCGAAGCGGCTTGTTAGCGTGATTAAAGGATGGCTATAGGCCGGTAGACCCAGATCGATCTACCACTTTCCCAAGAATGTGAAGGAAGTTGATTTGATCCTTTGAAATGATCTCTGCAGAGCGAGAGTCTGAGGGGATTGTTTGAAGATCACCGTTGAGAAGAACGCGCAAGCGACGAACGTGAAGTCGGCCGTTGAGTGCAAATGCGTAGACCCGGCCATTCTCGATGACGGTCTGAGTTCTGTCGATCGTCACGACATCTCCTTCGTTGATGAAGGGGCTCAAAGCGTCTTCAGTAACGACGAACGCTTGAAGGTTCTCGACCTTAAGTCCGTGTTCTTCAAGCCATGTTTGATCGTAGTATTTTGGAGACATATCCATCTCATCTAGTTTCGGCTGTAACCGGGGATCGGTTTGTGCCACTAGATGAAACAGACGGACGGCTCCGTTGGTAAATGTGATGCTGGGGTTGCCAGATTCGACATCATCCCCATCGAAAAGGGGCGATCCCGCACCAGATATGAGCCACTGTAAGTTGATCGGATAACGCTCGCAAAGGCGCAACGCCGAGTCGGATTTGATTGTCTCCGTACCGCCGTTTACCCATTTATTCACAGATGGCTGCTTAACGCCGCAAATGCGGGCCAGTTCGGCTTGGGTCAGAGAGAAGTGTTGCATGACCCAACGAATGCGTTCAGATAGCGTGCTCATATAGATCATCCTATAAAAACTAAAAATAGCTTTGGGTATTGCTTGTGCTATACTCCAAGCTATATTTTCGGCTATAAGGTGACCTACATGAATAAAACCCCACGCTCAATTCGTGTCGCTCGAGCGATCGTTGATGCGTTTGGCTCTCAGACGGAGACAGCAAAAGCCGTTGGCTTGAAACAACCATCCGTCAATCGGTGGCTCAAAAAAGGCATTTCAAGACAGCGCGAAAACGATTTGAGGATCTTGTTCCCAGAACTTGCCGTCTGGCAGAAATTCCCGCCCCAAAAGAAAGCAATTTCGGAATAAAGGTGTCAGATGTCTTTCGAGCTGGCACAACAGTGCATTGATCTTGATGTCTTTGAACACGACTTAAGCCCGAAGGAAAAATTCGTGCTGGTTGTGTTGTGTCGTTTCGCAGACGATACGGGACGTTGCTATCCGTCACTTCCTACTTTGCTTGGGTTGACGGGCTTTGACGTGCGTACTACTCGAAAGGCAATCGAAAACTTGGTTGAAAAGGGATGGCTCTCCTACGTTCAAGAGCCGGGTAAGAAGCGCCAGTACACGATCAACGCAACCAAAATCCAAGGAAGGGATGTTCCCTTCTGTGACCCAGTACAAATTTGCACCCCCAACAAAAATGCACCGGGTACAAAAACGAACCCCGTGCAAATTTGTACCTCAACCCCCGACAAAAATGCAGGGGGTACCCCGTACAAAAATGCACCCCGAATAAAACATACAAGAAACCAAGAAGAAACCAATCTACAGACAGTAGGCGACTCGTCATTTTCGCTTGAGCCGGATCAACCTCTGGCGGTGAACGAAGCCCGCGGGAACAAAGCGGCAAAAAAAGCCCCCAAGAGCAGGGAGCAGAAGCGCCCGTTTGATCTGAAGGGGTTACCCGACAAGTGGCGGCAGTACATCGTGAAGGTTCGCCCGGATCTCGATCCGGAAGTTGTGTTTACCGACTTCGCGTTCTACTGGACGGAGGGGCAAGGGCGAGGAGAGCGCCGCACTGACAGAGGCTGGTCAAGCACTTGGATGACTTGGGTGAGGCGACAAAACAATCAGAGATCGCCTGCGGCTCGACCGCCAAAGAAGCACATCCCCGACCACCTCAACCCGAAGATTCGATTTGACGAGTCGTACTACACGAAGGAAAACCCTTTTAACCCTGATGGTTCGCTCAACTGGAAGCGAGCTCCCGATACCGATAGGAACGAGTGAAATGCAAGTACCTCAAAAACTCGGAACGATTCTCCACCGTCAGTCGGTGGGAAAGATGCGTTGGCATGACGAGGTTCGAGACTGCCAGCTGCACGGCCAGTACCTCGGTCGCGTGGTTTTTGTGCAAGGCCAGAAAGTGTGTGATGCACCTTGTCCAGAATGTCTGCGTATCAAGAGCATCAAGGATGCCGAGGCTCGCGAAGAGGCGATTCAGCGAGCAAAGGCTGAGGCAGAAATTCGACGGTTGCAAGACGCCATTGGACGAGCCTGCATACCGGAAGACTTCAAAGAAAAGACGTTCGACACGTTCGAGGTTAAGACTGAGAACCAGCAGCGCAATCTGGATCTGTGCCGGCGCTATGTCTGCAACTGGAAGAGTGTGCGCGACAACGGCTACAGCTTGTTGTTTTTCGGTAATCCGGGGACTGGCAAAAGCCACCTTGCCTGCTCAATAGTACGAAGCCTGCTGCCAGGCATCACCGCACTCTATGCCCGTGTTCCGGACGTGATCTCTTACGTGCGCTCACAGTGGCGTGCCGACGCCGAAGAAAGTGAACACGCGGCCAAGCGTCGGTTTATCGACCTCGACCTTCTGGTGCTTGATGAGATCGGTGTTCAAGCTGGCACGGCAAATGAGCAGTCAATCCTTTTTCAGATTATCGACGGACGACTGTCTGAAAACCGCCCGACGATCTTCCTCACGAATTTGATGCCGAGAGCGCTCGCAGAGGTGCTCGGCGACCGTGTCATGGATCGCATCAACGGAAAGAGCTACGCCATGCAATTCATCGGTGGTTCCTACCGCAAGGCTCCGGCGGTTGGGGACATCTTTGGGAGTGCGTGATGAACCGTCAGCGCCTGGAGCCGAGCCCTCCCAAGAAGACAGGACCGAAAGGCATCACGATCGAGATCGAAAAGGCCATGGCGCTGCTTCGTCGCATCGATGGATTTGACCTTTCGGAAGAAGATCGCCAGCAGCAGGAAGAGGCTGTCAGGTTCTTGCGCGAAACGGTGGTCCGGCACTTGAAAAGGAATCGGATCAAGGAGAAGAAAAAGTGAGTTTGGATTTCACGGTTTCATTTTTGTCGGCCACAGTGACGGTGCAGGCCATTTACCTTCTGATCATGGCCCGCACTTTGACCAGGCTCGATTTTCAGTTCAAGGCTATGAGGGACGATATGTTTGAGATTCTTCGCTTCATGCGAACTGGGGAGATGAGGTTCGAGAAGTACGCGGCTACCGCTGCTTACAGAGAACTTTTCGAGAAGCGCGTCGGAAAAGGCCATAACGGATTTCAACCTCAACAAGGGGAGCGTCAGTGTTCAGAAGTTCGATAGGAAACCAAATGGATTCTAGCTTTTCGGATTTCGGGCTCAGAGGTATGGATAACGGAGCACTGCCGAACAAAAATTTCGGATCAAGTAATGATGCTCCGGTAAATGAACCAGCCTCATCACACAGGTCGTGAGGGATTTTGGCTCCTGTAACTTCGACGGTTCGCAGAGTCAGCGGATACGGGACATCGGTAAACGAGATGTACAGCAAAAAAATTTTTGGATTCCGTTGTAACTCGCGGGGAACAGTCATATCGCTACTGGCTGGGTAAGCATAAGCAGTAAAACCAAGGGCGGTCCTGGAAAGCTGGATGTACATAAAAACGGCTGTGGCTAGCGTGCTGAAAGCGGTGATCTGGCCTAGCAAAGAGTCGAAGAACAATCTTTACCTCCGTGGGGTGGTTGATGGGAAGTGTTGGCGCACACACCGAAATCATCTCACGGAGGCCTCTAAAAGGGTTTGAAAGCGAATGAGTAGTCGTTTTTACAAGGCGTTGGCATTGGCCATAGGGGTTGAAGCGATGCTTGTGGGCTCGATGCTATGTCTGGGAAGTCGCGCGGAAACCATCTTTAAGGTCATCGAAGCGCTTCTGTACCTCATCGGATCCATAGCTGGACTGACATGGTGCTTCTACGAATGGGGCGCTGACGAAAGGAAGAAGAAATGAAGGAAAAGAAGAGAAAGGTCTACGTCCGGGTGCCGATTGAGGACGCTTGACGGATCGATCAGATGTTGGAGCGCGTGTGGCAGAGGTCTTTCTATGAGGAAATTTCGTACAACCGATTTACTCGGTCGCTTGGAAATGCCGAGCGGCGAGAAGCTCGTCTTTTAGGACTCAAGGTGAATAAATGAATCTTTTTTTGTGGGTACTTCAGGCGCCGATCATGCAGCTCTTGCGCGTGATCTGGGAAGAGCAAGGACGGCCGACCGCCCGGACGAGATTTTGGTTCTGCTTTTACGGCTTCATCGGCTGGCTGTCCTTCGGTGTCATTTCTTACGACGTGTTCCGGATTCTCTATTACGTCTTGGGAGTGATCGGATGAGATACAAGATCGAGATCGATGGTGATGTGCTGCTGGACGTCTTGCACTGGCTCGAGAACTGCGGGCGGTACAAGGACGCGGTGGCAATTCGGGATCAGTACGTGGCGCAGCACAATCAGGCGCTGAAGCGGTTTGATGATCTCGGCAAGGGGGTCGCACCACAGAAGAGCGCCTCCGCTGAAGAGGCCTTGAAGATCTTCGGAGACTTCTTTGGGGGCAAGTGATGTCCATCAGGCAGATCAAGCTTGACTTTGCGACCGTCCTGAATCTGCTCTCCCTTGCACGGAGGGCAGACCTGGACAAGGCAGGTATGGGAGAGCTCGCTGCGCTTGCGATTGCCGAAGCGAAGGTGGCAGATGTGATCAGTCGGCAAGAGGAGAAAAGACAACGTGAAGAAGAGCGAAAGGATCGAGTCGGCCTATAGAGCCGGGTGGCAAGCCGCACAGCGCGGCGAGAACTTGTCACGTCAAGCCAATCTTATCCACGACCATGAAGAGCGTGCCGCTTTCATCAAGGGCTACTACTACGGTGGCCAGGCAGCGAAGGAGAAAGACTCCCATGATGTCACAAAGCGATCGTGAGGCGCTCGATGATCGCCTTCGCAACTGGGGACGATGGGCGGCAGATCGTCCGGCTATCGGATCCAGTTACCTGTGGCGAGCCATGAAGAAGTACGGCAAGGCGGACGAAACCGAAGGAGATGACGAGCAGGATGCCAAACCTCCGAAGATCGATGTCCTGGATGCGCTTCTGGTCGAGCGTGCCTGGGTGTCTTTGGCCGAGAGTCCGTTCATGTACAAACAAGCGAAGTGGACTTTGAGGGCTCACTACTGCCTGCCAAAGCAATCGCCTGAGAAGACGGCCAAAAAGCTCAAGTACAGGCATCGTAACTACGATCAAATTCTTTGTCTGGGAAAGAAGCAGATCGAAAACGTGTTAATTCGGTTTGACAAACTGCGGGAGGCACAGCACAATGGTTCCACAATTTGAAAGCCAGTGTTTCTGTGAGTTTTGTGGGCAGCCGGATGGCTGCTTTGTTATGCCTGGAAGAAACACAGGAAAGTAAGGAAAGGGAAAAGCCTCGCTGATGAAGCGGGGCTTTTGTCGTTTGGCGCCATCAAAAGTTCTGCAGAGACCGCTCTTCTCAAAAACTGGATGAAATGTCGATACAAGAACTCAATACTGTCGCTCTATGGCTCATCGGTCTCCTGGTGACCTTTGCGAAGCCGCATAGCGGACGAAGGGACGATGGTATCAGAGTCGTTCTTTGGCGAACGATCATCATTGGGTGGTTGTTTGCCATTGTTGGTATCTGTTTTTTGGGGCGCACAACCGAGGCTATGGCATGGTTTGATCTGTGGATCAAGATTGCTCTTTGCTTCGGTCTCTATAGAGATTTCATCGAAAAGTTCCGGTAAGGTTGGCAAACCAAAGATCTGCTGGAACACGGAGTACACGACAAGTAGCTTGAAGATGATTTCCGACAACCTCTTGGCTTGGTTGGCGGTCATGTCAGCCAGAAGGTCGTGGCTTGGCTCCTGCTCTGCATCGATTTCATCGAAAGATTCGCGCAGCTTCTGTTCGTAATCTTGTTTCTCGACGCCGGAAAGCACGTCCACCAGCTTAGATTCGTTTGGAACATTGAGCCGTTGAAGAAAGGTCGACAATGCTTCGAGGTTGTTGTGGATCGTGGCAATGTTCGAGAGTTGGTCTAGCTGCGAGGCGACGTTTTGGAACAGATTGCCTAGTTCGTTTATACGCAGTGATTGAGCTTGAAGGGCGGCAAATTGGCTTTCAAGTGATCTGAAGGCGTTTGCTTGTTCAAGACGTGCAGGTAATGCAGCCAGTTGATCAATCAGTTTTGACGCTGTCGATACTTGCGAGCAGAGTTGTGAAGCTGAAGAAATTTGGGCAAGGGGCTTTAAGGCAGTTTCCATGTGATTAAAAAGCTTTGATGCTTGTTCGAGCTGCCTTAAAGCATCAAGGTCTTGCAGTGCCTTCACGAAAGGCGTTAAATCAGTCAATTGGAGCCTCCTGGTGGAGTTGGTGAGTTGAGATGCCCAACGATACACCAGGAGGCTTTTTGTTCAAGTGGCCAAGTTTCTATGCCATTGCTGACTATCTGTTCTTATCCTGGGTGCCACAGCCCAGTGCCGCGTGGTGAGCGCTACTGTGAGCGCCACAAGGACACCGGCGAGAAACGCGACGCTGAAGCGAAGGCGCGCGCCGCCAAGAGGCGAGAGCAGAAGCGCGTACAGATCGCAGGCAATGCGAACGCCCGCGGTTACACGTACCGATGGAAGAAGCTGCGAGACCGATTCATCGCTCAGCATCCCTACTGTGAGCAGTGCTTCAAAGAAGGGAAGATCGTGATGGCGACAGACGTCGACCACATCGTCCCTCATAAAGGCGATCGGTCTCTTCTATACGACGAGCGGAACCTTCAGGCCTTGTGCCATGAGTGCCACTCGCGCAAGACAGCGACTGAGGACGGCGGTTTTGGAAACACGGGTAAGAAATGACTGATTTTCAGATTTGTGTTCTACTCTTGATCGTCATCGCTTTTGCATTGACGTGGCTTGTTGGGTACAAGACGTTTGAAGTTTTGGCCAAACGAGTCAATTGGTGTGTTCAGCAGATCCAAAAAGCTTCCGACAGGTAAATCAAGTGATATCACAGGCTTTGCAGAAGGCTGTTCCATAACACGTCAAACGAATGAATCGTCTGGTGAACTTCTTTTTGTTTTGATCTGTTAGACGAGTTCGGATCAGATATTCAATGGCAGGATGTTGTTCAAGATCGGTATAGAGGTTGTCGTCCTTCAGGCGACTGGTGACTGATATTTCGATGATTTTCAACCGTTCGAGATTCTCAAGGTAGGTTGAAACCATGTGCGGGTATTCGGCACCTGCTTTCCACGATATGTCTGAGAAGTTTGTCGCGATAGTCACGTAGCCACGACCGTCTTGATTTTCTTCATTGAGATCAATCGTTGGGTACGCACCCTCCTTAACCAGAGTGGCAAGAATTTTTGCTTCATCGGGGGACATCTCAGCGATTGCTTTGGCAAAGGCAGGGTGAACGCCGGAAGCAGTGGTCTTATCCATAGAGGAGGCCAACAGGCTTGCGTACAGCTCTCGGAGGACGGGTTCGTCGCTGACTGTTCGGATTCCCTCAATGGTAGGGACGGCAATATTGGCTTTTGGCGTCTGGATTTGCTCTGGAGGAACCGACTGAAGTTTTTCAGATACACGTTTCTCGACGTACTTGCAGACTTTGTCATATCCCCAAATTATTCCGGCAAGAGGCGATAAGCACATGTTCACTGCCTTACCGATAGTGCCTAGGGCTTTTCCTGTCTCTTTGACTACTGGACGAAGTCCATCGTCATAAAAACTAGTTTTTTCGATGAGCTCTTTGCCTACGGCTACACCTGCTCCTATAAGTGGATCCATAAGTTACTCCATGAATGGGTAGGGTGGGTAGAAAGTTCTAGCTTACACCTTCCTGACCGTGGGCAGCAGCTAATTTTTTACACGTGCAAAACGGGGAGTTTTGACTTTGGCAAGACCACGAAAGGATGAGTCCGTGAAGGCGGCGCAGGGAACCCTGCAGCCGTGCCGGCGACACCGCCAGATCGACATGACGGCGGCCACGTTGACGAGCGAGCCTCCTGTCGGTCTGAACAAGGACGCCCGGGCGGCGTGGCAGTTGGCAGTCGAATGTGCTCCGGAAGGCGTTCTGACTGCGCTCGATGCCGGCGTGCTCGAAAGATGGGCTCGCAATTACGCGCTGTATCGCAAGCTCGCAAAGCTTGTCGACAAAGGCGGAGTCGTTTTTATGGTCGATGGAGAACCGACGGAAAAGCTGAGCCCGACATTCAATGCTCTCATCAAGGTGCAGCAGATTTTGGCCAAGTGTGAAACCGAGCTTGGTTTCACGCCTGGATCGCGCGCGCGGGTGAGTGCCCGGAAGAAAGAGGATGATTCAGGTAATGAGTTCAATGGCTTCTAAAGACTTCTGCAAGATCGCGGCCAAGTACGAGGCCGATGTCCTGAGCGGTAAGGTGCTTGCCTGTGAGTTCGTCAAGAAGGCAGTCCGGCGCAATCAGGAAGATCGCAGACGCTACAAGGAGCATGGCTTGTACGCTTTCTCGGAAAGCGAAGGAAACCGCGTCTGCAAGTTCATTGAGTTGCTGACTCACACCAAAGGTGCTTTGGCCGGACAGAAGATTAAGCTCGAGCCGTGGCAGGTCTGGATCTTGTCGACCATCTTCGGCTGGCGACGTCGATCTGACGGCGGCCGTCGATTTCGGCGCGTCTACATCGAGGTGCCGAGAGGTAACGGTAAGAGCTGCCTGAGTTCCGGTGTGGCCCTCTACTGCCTTCTGGCGGATCGAGAGCCGGGCGCCGAGGTCTACTCTTTTGCGACGACTCGAGATCAGGCCAAGATCGTCTTCGGCGATGCCAAGCAGATGTGCGTGGCCAATCAGGCGCTGAGGCAGAACTTCGGACTGGAGGTCTTGGCCAATGCCCTTTATGTGCCGCGGACAAACTCGACCTTCCAGGCAAAGAGCGCGGAAGGTTCAACCCTTGACGGCTTGAACACCCACTTTGCGTGTGTGGACGAGCTTCACGCACACAAGACTCGAGCGGTCTACGACGTGGTCGAAACGTCGATGGGCAAGCGCTTGAACTCCCTTTTGTGGGTGATCACGACTGCCGGCTTTGACACGTCTGGAATTTGCTACGAAGTGCGGACGATGGTCCGAGGTGTGCTCGACGGCACGATCGAGGACGAGACGCAGTTTGGCGTCATCTACACGATCGACGAGGATGACGACTGGACGACCGAGGAAGCGCTGATCAAAGCGAACCCAAACTGGGGCGTGTCCGTGATGCCGGATGTCATCATCCCGCTGCAGAAGAAGGCGATGGCCATCGCCAGTGCCACCAACAACTTCAAGACGAAGCACCTCGACGTGTGGTGTTCCGCCGGCACAGCCTGGATGGATCTGGCCGCTTGGAAGCGATGCGGGCACGTGCGAGATCTCGATGACATGCTCGGCAAGCCCTGCGTGATCGGTCTCGACCTTGGTGCCAAAAACGACATGACGGCCAGGGTGATCGTCTTCAAGGAGCAGGACGAGAACGGCAAGCCTCGCTTTTACGTATCGACAAAGCTGTACCTTCCCGAGGTTGCGATCGAAAAGAGTACGAACTCACAGTACCAAGGTTGGGCCGATACGGGTGCCATCACCGTGACCGGTGGTGCGATGACAGACCTGTCGCGAATCGAAGAAGAGATCCGTGAAGACTTGTCACGATTTGACGTCCAGGCGATTGCCTATGACCCTTGGCAAGCGACTCAGCTTGCCGTGAATCTTTCAGAGGACGGTGCTCCGATGGTCGAGTACCGCAACACCGTCCAAAACATTTCAGAGCCGATGAAGTGGCTCGAAGCGCTTGTGCAAGACGGCAAGCTCACGCACGACGAGAACCCGGCCATGACATGGATGATGGGAAACGTCGTGGCAAAGCTTGACGCAAAGGACAACATCTTTCCGCGCAAGGAGCGCTACGAGCAGAAGATCGACGGTCCCGTGGCCCTCATCTACGGACTGGCCATGTGCCTGTCCGAGCGAGACGAAGGCGGGAGCTTCGCAGACTTCATCGACGACATCATCGTGGTGTAACAAATGCCTTTCATTCGACGCTTCTTCAGTCGCTTCGGGTGGGGTGGCGTCATGTCCGACCAGTCTGGGCAGCAGCTCGAAACGCCTTCCAGTCTTGTCGCGGCACCGATGTCCCCTGACATCGCGCTTCAGATCTCGACCGTTTACGCGTGTGCGCGTTTACTTGCCGGGACTGTGAGTTCTCTTCCGTTGATGGTCTTCAAAGAGGACTCGCGCGGCAATCGCAAGGTGGATCGCGGATCACGTCTCTGGACGATCCTGCACGACCAACCGAATGCCGTGATGACGGCCAGCGACTTCTGGCAGGCCATGATCCTGCAGTGGGCTTTGCGAGGCAATGCCTATGCGCAGATCATGCGTGACTCGGTCGGTGATGTCATCAGTCTGTGGCCTCTTTCGTCTGATCAGATGACCGTCTTTTCAGACAAGGCGACGGGCCGCTTGGTCTATCAGTATGTCCGTGACAGCGAGACCTACGACCTCACTCCGGATCAGGTCCTGCATATCAAAGACATCGGGACCGGGATCCTTGGCTTCAGCAAACTGGAGTTCATGGGGTCAAGTGTCCAGGAGGCAATGGCAACCCAAAAATACACGATGCAGAACGCCCAGAACTTCGGGCGTCCGAGCGGCATCCTGACGGTCGACCATATCCTGGACCGCAAGAAGGGACAGGCAGATGCGGTAAGCCGCGCTCTCGGCAGTTTCAAGGCCGAGTCCGGAAAACTGATCGTGCTCGAGGCCGACATGAAGTTCCAGCAGGTCGCTTTGACGCCTGAGCAGTCACAGCTCCTTGAGAGCCGCAAGTACGGGGTCGAAGAGATCTGCCGATGGTTCGGTGTGCCGCCGGTACTAATCGGCGCATCCGGGGCCACGACTTGGGGAAGCGGCATCGCTGAAATCGTGAGCGGGTTCCACAAATTCACTTTGAACCCTCTGCTCAAGAGCATCGAACAGGCTCTCGAAAGTCGCATCTTGCGATCCGAGGAGCGCGGATCCGTGGTGATCGAGTTCAACTTAGACGCCTTCTTCCGCGGCGATTTGCAAAGCCGTTACGCCGCTTACGCAACAGCGGTCCAGAACGGATTTAAGACACGAAACGAGGTCCGAGCACTCGAGAACGACCCGCCGCTTGAGGGCGGAGATACGCCGACGGCACAGACGAATTTGGCGCCGCTCGACAAGCTCGGAGAGGTGGCATCGAGCAATGCGCCTCAAACTCCAGTTGGAGACGTAAAGCAATGAAAAAGCAACTTGTAAATTTGTCGTTAAAAGACGTCGAGTTGAGCCTTGACGACTCGCATGAGTGGCGAGTGAAGGGTTATGCGACGCGCTTCAACAACGTCAACTGCTACGGCTTCAAGATTTTGCACGGCGCGTATTCGGACATCGTTGCGTCCGGAGCAAAGCCGAAGATGTTCTTCAATCACGACTCGTACTCTGTGCCAATCGGGGTATGGGACAAGCTTGAAGAGAACGCTCTTGGCCTCAAAGTCGAAGGCGTGCTCACGCAAGGCGTGGCACAGGCCAAGGACGTCTACGCGGCTCTGAAAGCCGGCACGGTAGACGGCCTGTCGGTGTCGATTTACTTCGACGCCGCCGATACAGAGACCGACGACAAGGGAATCATGTCGCTTTCGAAGATCCGGAAGCTCGACGAGATATCGATCGTCACAGCGCCGGCAGACTCCAAAGCGCGGATCACACAGACCCTATCAGCAGACGAAATTGACAGCCGCATCGAAAGCCTCGAAACCGTTCGCGATCTCGAGGCTTTTTTGAAGGATGTGGCGAACCTTTCACATCGGCAGTCGGGATGGCTGCTCTCCAAGGCAAAGGCCTGCTTTGCCGCAGATACGCGACGGGATGTCGCGCTGAAAGCTCAGAACGAGCTGCAGGCGATCTTTGAACGTATCCAAAAAATTTGAGGTGACTTATGGATCCCATGGAAAAATTGATTGAGCAGGCCGAGACCATCGAGAAGAAGCTTGGTGAGCTGGCCGATCAGCGTGCCGAAGACGAAAAGCAGACGGCGGACCTTGCAGAGCAGATCAAGGCTCTTGCCGCCGAACAGCTCAAGCTCGGCAAGAAGATGCTGGAACTCCAGCAGAATTCCCAAACTGTCGCAGCTGGCAAGGAAGCTCCCTTGACCCTTGGCGCGCAGTTTGTGAAGAGCGACGGCTATGCCGACCTGATGGCAGGCAAGGTTACGAAGGCAACGCTGGCTGCGGCCTCTCCGGTGGTGACCCCTGCAGGTTCTGTGCCTGCTGACTACCGAGGCATCAAGGCTGAGCCCGAACTGCCGAACTCCGTGAAGGACGCATTCCCGTCTGTCCCGACTTCTTCGAACTCGATCTCCTATCTCAAGGAATCGGCTTTCACCAACAGCGCAGCTGAAACTGCTGAAGGCGCTGACAAGCCCGAATCCAAGATGGAGTTCACGGAAGCAGATGCACCGGTGCGCACCATCGCACACTTCATCCGCGTCACGAAGCAGCTTGCGGAAGACGCTCCGGCTCTGGCCGCCTACATCAATCACCGCATGATGTACGGCCTGAACCGCCGTATCGAAAAGCAGTTGATCAGCGGTGACGGCACTGGCCAGAACCTCTCCGGCATCTTCACGACCGGCAACTACACGGTTCACGGTTTTACCGAGGACAATATGCCAGCCGACTCCAACGTCCTCGACCTGATTCGTCGATGCGGCGCCACCATGCGCAAGGTCGGCTACACGCCGTCCGTCGTCTTCCTCAACCCGATGGACTTTGACACCATCCGAGGCATGAAGGACAAGAACGGCAACTACCTGATGGGCAGCCCGCTGCAGGCAGGTACCGACATCCGTCCTTGGGGGCTGCGAGTGGTCGAATCTCCGGAAGTGACCGAAGGAAAGTTCATGGTCGCTGATCCCGTTATGGGCGCCACGATCTACGAACGTTCCGCACCTGTCATCGAGATGTTCGAACAGGACGCCAACAACGTCACTAAGAACCTCTACACGGTTCGCTGCGAATGCCGCATGGCCTTCGCAGTTGAAAGCGCTAACTGCTTCGTTGGCGGCGATCTTGAGATCGGAGCTGGCTCTGGCGGCTAGAGAGTTTTTTAACTTTCTCGTAAGTCCCCGGGCAACCGGGGACTGATTCACATGACGACACCTTGCGTAAAACTCGATGAGGCCAAGCTTTATCTTCGAGTCGACGGATCCGATGACGACAGTGTGATCTCTGCACTGATCGAAGCCGCGACGGGGCTTGCGGAGACTCGTCTGCGCCGGCCTATCGTTGGCGACGTAGAGAACGAGAACGCGGTAGCGGCTACCGTCGATGAGGTTCCGGCAGACCTTCGCATGGCGGTTTGCGTGATCATCGCCTTTTGGTATGAAAATCGTACGGCCACGGATGTCGAGCTACGCGATCGCGTGATGCGACAGATGGCTTTTGACCGGTACATCGATTGGAGTACGGAAGATGCTGACTGATCCGGGAGTTCTGAACCGAAGAGCCACCATCCTATCTTGGACGTCCGTTCAGGACGGGGTCACGCTCAAGGAGGTCTACGAGCCGATTGCTACGGTTTGGGCAAAGCTCGAGCCGGTTGGAGCGCTGACCTACTGGTTCGGGCAGCAGCAGCTCGAGACCGGAGTGACGCATCGAATTACGATTCGTCGCACCAGCGCGATCAGGCCTGAGACGCTAACCGGTCGAGTGTGCATCGAGATCGAAGGCGTTCGCTATCAGATCCTGAGAACTTCAGATTTGGAAGGCGCAAAACGCTTTACGGTCATAGACGTGTGTCGCGTCGAGGAGGTCGAGTGAAGATCGAAACCAAAGAGGTTCGCTTCTCACTTGAGGAGCTCCAGATCAAACGCGCGGATATCGACAAGAAGGTCTTTCGCCCATATCTTCGCCAAATCGCAAACGGCATTAGAAAGAGCGCCAGGAAGAAAGCATGCCAGAAAAAAGTCTCAGCTCGAGGCGAATACCCAGGCAAGCGATCAGGCGCACTGGCAAAGGCGATCAGAGTTCGATACTTCAAGTCTGGTTATGGCTTCAAGGTTTTGCAGGAAGTTCCCAACACGGGCGGTCGCATTAAGAATGACCGTTGGCAGTTCTACCCAGCTTTCTTGCGCTTTGGTGTGAAGCGTCGGAAAAAGGGGCAGGAACTCGATTCCTGGAGAATCGAAAAGCGCAGGGACTACATCAATGACGCCGCGCTCGAGCATGAGCAAGGTGCGATGGATGTGGTGATGCAAGGTCTTGACGCTGCGCTCAAAGGAATGTTTTCGAAATGAAGATTTCTCCCATCATTGCTCAGATACAAGCCGAGTGCCCGAGCTTTACTCAGGTAGCCGGAGCTCTGACAGACGATCTCGAGATGGCTATCTCTCAGGCCAAACTTCCCGCGGCATACGTGGTTCGTTTGGACGAGGACGGCGAAATCCTCGAGGACATGGGTAATGAGTGCTATCAGGAGATCACGGAATACTTTGCGGTTCTGGTAATTCTCAACAACCAAGACCCAAGAGCACAGCAAGCGGCAGATCAGCTTGACGACATCCGAGCAGAACTCTTCAAAGCGTTGCTTCGGTGGTGTCCGGACGCGGCTCACGACAAGATCGAGTACACGGGTGGATCATTGGTGACGCTGACACGCGATAGATTGATCTACTCCTACCAGTTCAAGACCTTCACGACCGTCCAGAAGGATGACACCTGGCAGCAGGTGGCCTACGAACGGATGGGACCTTTCAAAGGCGTCGACATCGACGTCGACGAGATTGGGCCTCGAGAGCACAAGCCGGACGGCACACCGGAGGCCAGAATCAAAATCGAAACCAAGGGCGCTTGAGAGCGCCTTTTTTTATAGCCGGAGATACTCATGGCGATTTCTTTCAACACGATCCCGCAGAAGATCTACACGCCTCTCTTCTACGCGGAAGTGGACAACTCGGCCGCGAACACCACGGTCGATGACATGCAGGCGTTGATCATGGGACCGATGCTGACGACGGGCAAGGCCACCGCAGGCGAGCTGACCTATGTCTCGTCTGCTGAGCAGGCCGCCGAGCTCTTCGGCCACGGCTCGATCCTTCATCGAATGGTCGCCGCTTATCGCGATCAGGACCCTACGGGCATGCTCTACGCAATGCCTTTGGCGGATCCGGACAGCGGCGTAGCCGCGACTAAGACCGTGACAGTTACCGGTACTGCAAGTGCTGCCGGAACGATCAGCCTCTATGTGGGCTATGAACTTGTGCAGGTCGGCGTCGAGGCAAGCGAAGCGGAATCGGACATTGCCGGCCACATCGCGGCCGCGATCAATGCGGACGTCGATCTTCCGGTGACTGCTCAGGCGGCTCTTGGTGTGGTGACGGTTACTTCCAAGCACAAGGGCGTGATCGGAAACGATCTGACGGTCAACGTCAATTTGCTCGGTGCAGCCAACGGCCAGGAACTGCCTGATGGCGTAAGTGTGGCAGTCGCAGATGGTACGGCTGGAACCGGAGTACCGGACATCGAAGCCGCCTTTGCAGCTCTGAAGGAAGAACCCTTCGAGTTCATCGCTTTGCCGTATTCCGACAAGACCAGTCTGGACGCTACTAAGGCCGCCATGACCGAGCGCTGGGCGTACAACGTGCAGCTCTACGGCCATGTCTACAGCGCCACGCGTGGCGCAGTTGATGACTTGCTTAAGATCGGCGAGGCCCAGAACGACCCGCACTTGACGGTGTTCGCAGTCTCTGAAACGGATCCGAACTTCGGCTTTGATCGTCTAGGCGCGGCGGTTGGCCAAATCGCAGTTTCCGTGAAGGCAGACCCTGCCCGCCCATTCCAGACGCTTGTGCTGAACGGCATCTCTGCTCCGAGAGTGGCAGATCGCTTCTCACGCACGGAACGAGAAAACCTTCTCGCTTCCGGCATGGCCACTTTCTGCGATACGACGAGCAACACACAGATCGAACGCGCTGTGACGACCTACATCCAGAACGCTTACGGTGCGACGGACAACTCCTATCAGGATGCGGAAACCCTGCACACGCTGGGCTACATCATCCGCTATCTGCGCACTCAGATCACCTCGAAGTACGGCCGCCACAAGCTTGCTGACGATGGCACGACTTTCGGTGAAGGTCAGGCGATCGTGACGCCGTCGATCATCAAGTCCGAGCTGATCGCGGCCTACACGGATTTGATGGAAGCGGGCTTGGTCGAAAACATCGACGCGTTCAAGCAGTACATCGTCGTGGAGCGCAATGCCACGGATCCGAACCGTTTGGATGTTCTGTTCCCGCCCGATCTTGTGAACCAGTTGCGCATCTTTGCGATGCTGGTCCAGTTCCGTCTTCAGTACTAAGGAGATTCAACCATGACTTTTCGACGTCAGTCTGGCACCGCCTATGTGACGGTCGACGGGACGACGATCCCTGCCAAGGGATCCTTCACGATCCCGCTTTCCACCAAGAACCGCACCGACATCGTTGTCGGCGACGAAGTCGTAGGCTACGACGAGCAGACAATTGCGCCGTACATGCAATGCACGGTGCAGATCACCGACGAAACGGACTTCGAGAAGATCTGCAATGCCACGGCGATGACTATTCGAACCGAGCTGGCAAACGGCCGAGTCTTCACGCTTTCGAACGCTTTCGTGCGCGGAACACCTACGGTGTCTGAGGCGGGCGAAGCATCCTTTGACTTTGCCGGTAAGTCCGGTCAGTGGAGTTAAGACATGCCTTTGACGATGAAACTCACGAAGGAAGTCGACGGCACTTCGGAGGTGACTCTTCGCGACATCGAGACGGGTGACTACATCCGTCTGGGGCCTGTGATGGCTCCGATGATCGATGCGGAAGGCCGCCGTCGGATGCTCGAAGAAACCAAGGTCCTTAGCGCGTACATCACGCGCGTGAGCGGCCTGACCGAGTCTCAGATCGGCAAGCTGTCTTTACATGACTTCATGCAGATGCGCGACTTTGTGATCACTCAGCTTGCTTTTGGAGCGGGCTCGGAAGAGTAGACGGCGAATCCGAGCTCATCACCTTCCGTCATGTCGCTCTGCGGACGGCCTACTTTTGGCGAATGTCGCCCGCAGAGCTGATGAAAACGTCCCTCCCTCTTTTGGCCGTTTTGGTCGAAGAGATGGCGGATATGAAAGAAGAGATACGGGAAAGCTATGGCAACCCATGAGACAAATCTGAAAGCGGTCTTCACGCTTGTCGACCGGATGAGTCCCGCACTCAAGCAGATGAAGCGCGAGATGCGAGTGGCAGGTCGCGAGATGCGAAGCGGCTTCGAGACTTTGGCGAAAGGTGCGGGCCTTGCGATGACCGGTCTCACCGCTCTCGCCGGCGCAGGAGCCGGCGTGTGGGCAGCAACCTTGTCGGCATCCGAGACGGCGGTCGAGCTCAAGAAGATGAGCGATCAGACGGGGGTCGCCGTCGAGCAGTTACAGGCTTGGCAGACAGTCGCCGAGTCCGCAGGCATGGACTCCCAGGAGTTCGCAGAAAGCCTGCGCGACATGAACATCGAGTTGTCTGACGCCGCCACCGGCGGCAAGGACGAGCTTGCGCAGCTCCTCAAGCGCGTTGGCATCGAGGCGCGTGATGCGTCCGGACACATCAAGACGGCCGATCAGGTCTTCTTGGACTTTGCCGATGCCGTGGCCCGGCAGAAGGATGAAGCCATCCAGCTGCGAATGGCCATCTCGGCTTTCGGCGAAGACACGGGTGCCAAGCTCTTGCCTATCTTGCGGCAGGGATCCGAAGCCTTCAAGAACGCCGAGGCGGCTATGAAGGCGGCAGGCAATGCCTTGTCGGACTCCGACATCGCACGCACGCAGACATTCCGAGCGCAGTGGTCGACCCTGACGAAGGCTTTCGACCGAGTCCGAATCTCGACGATGGGAGAGCTCGCTCCGGCTTTCGGTCTTCTGACCGAAAAGCTCCAGATGGTCTTTGAGAAGCTCCAGCCGATCATCTCGGCCAAGATGGACGAGTGGGCAAAGCGTCTGACCGCATGGCTTGAAAGCGTCGATTGGGACGCTTTTGTGAGCGGCATCGATGCGCTTCTGGCCGGAGGCGAGCGGCTTGAGAAAGAGTTCGGGATGGTCGGAACGGCCATCAACTTTGTGACCGGCAATCTCGGGACCATGTTCAAAGTGATCGTGGGAGCGAATGCGGCCTTTGGTGCTTTGAAGATCGGCTCTGCCTTGTGGAGCATCACGAAGGGCGTGGCCGGTGTGATCAAGGCCCTGGATCCGAAACTCGTTTTGGCGCAGTTGGCCAAGTGGGGCACAGGGTTTATGAAGTTCGCGCAGGTCGCCTGGGGAGCTCTGGCGTTCCTTGGCAAAGCCTTCTTGAAGACGGGCCCGATCGGATGGATTCTGACTGCCATCAGCGTAGCCAGCATGGTCTGGCAGAAGTGGGGCGACGACATCAAGGCCGTGGCGGAATCGATCTGGGAAGGGATCCAGGAGACATTCGGAGCGATGGGAGACTGGATCACTGAGAAAGTCGACGGGTTGGTGTCGACGTTTTCGGGCCTCACTGACTCCCTTGCCGGCGTCGTGCCGAAGTGGCTGATGAATCTTTTCACGGACGACTCGCCGCAAAAGACCATCACGCTTGATGTCAAAGAAGACGTGAAGCGAGCAATGGGGTCGACAGACTTCTACCGCACGTCCGGAAACTTCTCCGACCCGCGTGTGGTGCAGGTCGTGACGCAGCCCCAGTTCGGAGAGATGCGAGGGCGACTGGACGTGAACTTCGCAAACGCCCAGCCCGGAACTCGGATCTCCCGCAGCACGTCTGAAGGCATGGCGTTGAATACGTCGATCAAATACGCAGAAGGAAGCGGGCGCGGAGTGAACGCGCCGCGCTGGTAAGACATGGCTCAGAGACTTACTGCCTCTTTTCGAGGAGTCCCATTTTTTGTGGAGTCGAGCGACATCAGCGCCGGGCGCCGAACTGTGACGCATCAGTATCCGCAGCGCGACGAGCCTTTTACGGAAGACCTCGGACGCGCCGCGCGCGAGTACGAGATCTCCGCCTTTGTGCTCGGAGACGACTGCGTCGATCAGGCCTACGCCGTGCGAGACGCGATCGAGCAGCCTGGGCCCGGGACTCTGGTTCATCCCGAGTTCGGCGAGGTGCAGGTGATCGCGCGCCCGGGCGGATCGATGTCCTTCAGCCAGACGCGCCGCATTGTGCGCTTCACGCTGACCTTCGTCGAGGCAGGGCTCAACGCCTTTCCGGAAATGGGGCAAGCGACGCAGTCGCAATCCAGAGCCGCCGCAGACGGCTTGATGAGCTCGGCCTGTGATGCTTTCGCAGAGGCGATCGACCTCGATGCGGTGGAGGATTTCGTCAAGGATGCGCTCAACGGCGACCTTCTCGACAGTCTGGGAATCATCTCGAACTCTGAGATCGCGGAGGTGCTCGGCTTTGCTGACCGCGTCAGCGACTTGGCCAACTCGGCCATCGATCTTGTGTCGACGGATCCGAGAGCTTTTGCGACTCAGCTCATGGGGGCCTGCGGTCTTTCAGGGCTGGCGACTACGGTCGCAGGATGGCAGCGAGTCGGAACGTCTTTGTGCTCGCTTGTCGATGACCTCCATGGTGCGGATGACGAGCCGATCTACAGCCAAGTGAAGCCGCACTCGGCCGAGGTGATCGAGACAAACCGTGAGGCAGTCTACGCCTTGGCGCGTAGCGCGATCTTGGTGCAGGCTGTCGGCGTCTCGACTCTGATCGGAACTGACATCGACAGTACGGTATCGACGTCGTCGATCCTTCCGGACGATGATGAGGCAGCGATAGCCGAGATCGATTACGAAGACGACAGCTCGAGCTCTGAGCCGACAGTTTCTTACGACGAGATGCAAGCCTCGCAGGCTCGAATCGTCGGGACGCTCGATGAGGAGATGCTGGACACCACAAGCGACAGCGTTTTCACGGCGCTTCGCAATGCGGCTACTGCAGTGTCGCGAGATCTGTCAGATCGATCTCGCACGGCGGCGCGTCTGTCTGAGTACGACGCCGGCGCAGTGCTGCCGGCATGTGTGACGGCAATGGAGCTTTATGGCGATGCCGCGCGCGCAAAGGAGATCGTGGTCAGAAACTCGGTCAAGCATCCGCTCTTTTGTCCAAACGTTTTGAAGGTTATCAATGAGTGATATGGTCATTCTTCGGACTGCCGGCAAGGAGCTGACCGGATGGACGGACGTGTCGATCACGGCCGGCATCACGATGGCGGCTCGATCCTTTACGGTCGGCATCACCTATCAGTGGCCGCAGTCCAAGGATGTCATCTCGGCCGTCAAGCTCGGAGATCCGGTGGAGGTTTGGATCGAGGACGATCCGGTTGTGTCCGGATACATCTTCGCCACACCAATGTCCTACTCGGCGGACAGCCTTCAGGTCTCGGTGTCCGGTCGCAGCCGGACGGCCGACATTGTCGACTGTTCGCCTGCGGCGTGGCTCGGTAAGAGCGTCGCGTCGACGCAGACGGGGCAATGGTCAGCGGCACGACTGGTGCCGCCTTCCGGAACCATCATTGCGCCGGCAAACCCGCAGGCCTCTCAGTGGAAGGGGCAGACGATCGAGCAGATCGCGGCGGACTTGTGCGGCCCATACGGCATCGATGTCGTGCGACAGGTGTCGACGGGGGATCCGATCTCGCAGCACGCGATCGATCCGGGCGAGACCGTTTTCGATTCGATCAATCGGCTGCTGGCGAATGGCCAACTTTTTGCCACGGACGATGCTGCGGGACGATTGGTCCTGACTTCCCCAGGCGCGAGCGGAAGTGCCGCCGGAGGCTTGGAGATGGGCGTCAACATCTTGCAAGGTTCAATTCAGCGCGATGCGACGGAGATCTTCTCGGATTACGTCGTGATCGGACAGAGATCCGGAAGCGATCAGGCTTTTGGCTCGGCTTCCAACCAGATCATGGCCAGCACTACGGATCCACAGACTGAAAGGTTCCGTCTTCTGGCACTGGATCAGAGCGGCGAGATGACGCAGGACACTTGCCGACAGATTGCGTCCTTTGAGCAGAGACGTCGACGCGCCCTGCTTCAAGGAGTTTCGTACACGGTTGTCGGATGGCGCGATGCGCTTGGAAAGCTCTGGACGCCGAACACGATGATCCACGTGCGAGACAACTTTTTCAGCATCGATGACGATCTTCTGCTTGCAGAAGTGCAGTACCAACTTTCGGATCAGGGGAGCACCGCGACCTTGAACCTTGCGCTGCTCGCAGCTTTTGAAGCGGCGCCGACTCTTTCCGAGTCTCAGACGCAGACATCGTCGTGGCTCGATGAGGTGCAATGATGAGTTTTTGCATCATCAAAAGATTGAAGTCACTGCTTGGGCGAGGGACTTTGGTGATGTCAGACGACAAGCCAAAGATGCGCACGCTCCAGTGCGAGTTTTTAAAGGGGGAAATCCGGGAAGGGCTTGAGCACTTCGAGCCATACGGTTGGACTTCAAAGGCCAAGGCCGGGGCGGAATGCCTCGGCTTTTTTTTCAATGGCGATCGCAGTCACGGCGTAGTGGCGGTGACGGCCGATCGTCGGTACCGACTCCAGGTCCAGGAAGGCGAAGTGGCCATCTTTGACGACCAAGGGCAGCGCGTCTATCTGAAGCGAGACGGCATCGATGTCGCCACGCCGAAAGACCTTACGGCAACGGTGGGCGGATCGATGTCGGCCGAGGTGACCGGAAACGCCTCGCTCAAGGCACCGCAAACCATGATCGAGTCGAATGTCTCGATCAAGGGGACGCTAAAGGTTTCCGGACAGATCTCCGGCACCGGCGGCATGACTGTCAGCGGCGGATCCGGTGCTTCGGTGACGGGTTCCCTGGCGGTAACGGGCGGCGACGTGACGGCAGATGGCATCAGCCTTAAGGGGCACACACACGACTGCCCGCATGGCGGCTCGACTGGCCCCGCGAAGTGAGGTGAACCATGCAGCAGATTCTGATCATCAACGGCGTACCCAGCGAGATGTCGCTTTATGCCGGAAATGAACTTGTGCGATCCGTGATTATCTCGCTTTTTTCCTGGGCTCGATCTCGCGACGACGATGAAATTGAAGGAGGCCGACGAAATGGCTTCTGGGGGGACACCTACGAAGATGACGCGACATCTGTGACAGGTTCAAGACTTTGGCTCCTGAGCAGACAAAAGATCACGGACGAGACTTCGCAAAAGTGCAAAGACTACGCCGAGCAGGCTTTGGCTTGGTTGGTCAAAGAAAGTGTCGCCGACAAGATCGAGGTCAAGGTTGAGCGCAACGGGCTTGATCGAGTTGATCTTCTCGTGACGATTTCACGAGATGCTGACAACATCCGTCTGCAGTTCGCAGACGTTTGGAAGGGATTGAAAAATGGCATTTGATCGTCCAACCCTGCGCGAGCTGATCACGCAGATGACTACAGACGCCGAGCGCGAAGCAGGCGCCAAACAACTCCGTCAGTCGAATTTGCGCGTGCTGCCAAAGGTTTTCGCGTACGCATGCCACGCTTTGTACGGATTTATTACTTGGATCCTGAAGCAACTCTTTGCAGACACGGCCGAAGCTCAGTACCTAGAACGGCAAGCTTCCATCCAAGGCATCTACCGACGGGCAGCGAGCAAAGCTACGGGGACACTGACGGTAAGCTACACCGAAGGTTCCACTGTGCCGGTCGGTACGATCTTCATGGCCGACGACCAGACTCGATATGAGACGACGGCGGCGCCTGAAGTCGGAAGCTACACGGTGCCGGTGCAATGCCTGGAGACAGGCACGGTTGGAAACCGTGAAGCAGGATTGACGTACACGCTCGTCAGCCCTGTGACGGGTGTAGATGCAGAAGCTATCGGTAGCGAGATGGCCGGAGGTGCCGAGGCTGAGTCTGACGAAAGTCTGCGCGAACGTCTTCTGTATCGACTCCGCAATCCACCTCGTGGGGGTACAGCCACAGATTATGTGGCGTGGGCTAAAGAAGTGCCGGGAGTTACTCGAGCCTGGTGCTTCCCCAAGGAGCAGGGGGTGGGAACAGTTGTTGTCCGATTTGCCACAGACGGACTTACAGAAACAGGTATCCCGACCGAGGGAATGGTCCAAATCGTGGCTGATTACATTGCCCAGGCAGCCCCGGTGACGGCTGCGACTACTGTGTTAGCTCCGGTTGTAAAACCGATTGCCTTTCAAATCAAAAACTTAACGCCTAATACTGAAGCAGTACGAGCGCAAATTGCAGCCGAGCTGAAAAGCCTGTTTCTGCGCGAAGCCAGTCCCGGCGGGGTAGTTCTGATAACCCATATACAGCAGGCTATTTCTTCTGCGGCCGGCGAAGAAGACTATGTGCTGGTGTACCCGACAGAAAATGTCGCGGCGGAAAACTACGAACTGCCAGTCGTGGGGGACATTGGGTATGAGTGACAGAAACTACGATGAGGCTCTAACCAATCTTTTGCCTCCGGGGCCGGCCTGGACTCGAGTGACGGGGTCTCCGGGAAGTGCAGTTCTAAGCGTCGGTGCCACCGAGTTGGCGCGCATTGATGCGATTGCGATGGGACTGGTGAAAGAGGCGGATCCAAGGACTTGTACGGATACCTTGCAGGATTGGCTGCGCGTATACGGGTTACCCAATGAGTGCCTGAAAGGTTTGGATTTGACAGACGAGCAATACCGACAGGTGTTGCTTTTGCTGGTACGGCGAAGTGGGTTGACGGAGGAGTTTTACAAGCAACTCGGCGACATTTTTGACATCGACATTGATGTGGGATCCTATGACCCATTTACGACGCGATCAAGAGTTGATGAGCGTCTCTATGGTCCGGAGTGGGGACATGCCTACGTTTTGGTGATCCGGACAAATCTACAGACAGAAAAGATTTTGTTTCGTACTACCTCACGGGCAAATGAACGTCTTGCATCGTGGGGTATTTCGTTTCTCGAGTGCATGGTGAGAAAGAACTCACCCGCGCACGCAGAGGTTGTTTTTGAATACGAGGTGAACAATGGCAACGAAGGTTGAGTCGAATCAGCTGACCGATTACTGGGAAGATGCGGCAACTCAAACTCTTCCGGATTATTCGGGACAAACAAGCACGGGTTTTGCGCAGGACGGCAACCCGGTTACGGGGCAAAAGGCGACGCTTCCTGGTGCAGCCTGGTTCAACATCATGGCTGCCGTTCGTGTGTCTGTCATTCTTGCAGCAGGAAAGACTCCGTCGAATCCGCCTGATCCGTTGCAGTTTCTCGAAGCGCTTCAATCACTCGGATGGATGACGAGCGAATCGGTCAAAACAGATGTCCTTGCAGACGAGTCTGTGACGACTGAAAAGCTCGCTGATCACGTTGTTACGATCGCAAAGATTGCCACAGCTCTTTTGGCCACGCAATATCAGGCTGAAGCGGGTACGGCCGATGATGTTCTGATGACGCCTCAACGCGTAGCGCAGGCGATTAAAGCACTCGTAAAAATAGCCTCGGAAACTGAAGCCGGCATTGTGAAGGTGACGGGAGACGACGGCATTACGATCAATGAAGCGGGTGAGATTGCTGTCGACTTTTCTCAAATGCCGACCGACAAGTTCGAAGATCTTTTGAAGTCGATCCGTGTTCCGATTTGGCTCACAAAGAACACCAACTTTTACGTAAACAGTGCGACGGGTAATGATAGGAACAACGGATTGACGCCTGAAACCGCTTTCAAAACGATTCAGGCTTGTTACAACTATATTTGTGACAACTACAACCTTTCGTCCTATAGCGTAGTTATCAATGTTGCAGATGGTACGTACACCGAAGTTTTGAATTTAGGCTCTTACACCTCTACCACAGGTACTATAACCATAACCGGATCGAACAAGGCGAACTTTATTTTGAACGCGGATTCAAAAAGATCGAATTACATTGTGAATACGACTCTAGCGTCGGGCAAAATTCTTTATATAAGAAACATTACCATTAATCTAAACGCGCAAACTATAGATACGGGAAGTGGGAATGACTTGGATATTTTCCTTATAAATTCAGGAAGTGTTGTTCTTGATGATGTTACGGTCAATTATTACGCAAGAAACGATAACACAATTGCTCAAACTATTTTTTATGTGAGTTCAGAGGGGAGCCTATCGATTAACCCCGGTAATTTCTCTATAAATATGGTTAAAGCCAGCGACGAAAGCGGTAACTCAACTTTGCGCGGCGCATACATTACCGGTCGATTAACCCTTGGCAACGCAAGCAATCAAGCACCACTTGAAAACTCGTTCACTGTCTCCGGCGACTTTACGGAATTTATTCGTGTGAATGGCGGATATGTGTATAGAAACACAACGAGGGCGGCTCAGTTTGCTACCTCAGGAACGGTGACGGGTCAACGTTACATTGTCCGAAACAATGGCGGCATCGCTACCAATGGTGGCGGCCCCGACTTTTTCCCAGGCGATAAAGCCGGTTCGCTCGATACAAGTACCTATTGCTGGTATTCGTAAGCTACGAGTATTGACCGCCATACGAAGTAGTGCCCGCGATAGATCCCGGGAAGAACTCTGCACCTCGGTTTGCCACATTACATGTGGAATTGAAGTTAACCGAGTACCGTTTCCCTGTGACCGATTTCCCCGACGGGACGGTGACTAGACAGGGTCTTCCGGGATCTGAGAAAACACTGTTTCCGAAGGAGGCAGTTGAAAGCTCCGAAGCATTTAAAAACGTTCCGTTTGGGTTATTTAGGCTACTTAAGAACGTTATGTCTGCGGTAAATAAAAGTTTACCGCTATTTAATATAAATAAATTAACTTTATATTCCTGCTCCTCGTTCGCTTTAATGTATATCCCTGACTTCAGAGATGGGTTATTAGATGCATATACTCTAAATAAACCGTAGCTCTGAACCTGAACAATATACCTTATTGAGTTATTAGCCGAATTTTCAACTTTCGTTATGTCAAAACAAATGTTATAGCCCTGAACAGTGCCAGAGGATATATACAGCAAACCGTAGTTTGTTAAGTTTGTTGACGGAATGACTGTTCTTATCGTTAGGTTTCTTAATTGATACTCGACAGATGAGCCTAATTCGACGTGGTGATTAATTACGACTTTGCTATAGTCGGCGGCATTGCCTGTGATAATAATAGGCGAAGAGCCACTATATGATTTGAGGCTTAGTGTCGAATATTCTTCGGAAGAACCATATTCTCCATCAGCGAGAACGATTGTTGCGGAATAGCCTCCGAGATTGTAGTTTTCGGTTATGTAATTAACGCACGCCTGAATCGTTTTGAAAGCGGTTTCAGGCGTCAATCCGTTGTTCCTATCATTACCCGTCGCACTGTTTACGTAAAAACAGATAGTTAATCGGGTTCTGATTATTCGAATCAAAAGGTAGTTCTATGAACGATTTTCTCTTTTACCGAATTTCGAACGGCCGAATTTGGGATATCGAAAAAGCCAAATTCACCACCGATTTCGACGAAGCCAAGACCGTAGACCTTCAGTCAAGCGGCGGCCTTGCTGACGAAGCCTATCTTCGCCGCACGCTCGAGTTCTACGGCTATCCGGTCGGCGATGAGCTTTTGACGGACGAAGACCGTGCAGAGGCCGCCCGAAAGAAGCGCGATCAGCTTCTTTCCGACACGGACTATCTGCTTATGCCTGACTACCCGCTCGAAGCCGCAGAGCTTGAAGCAGTGAAGACGTACCGCCAGGCGCTGCGGGACGTGCCCGAGCAGGCGGGGTTTCCTAGCGCAATTGAGTGGCCATCGAAACCGGAGGTTATCTTGTGAACTTAACCAATTTTGCGCACGCGGGTTTAGCGCTCGCCGTGCAAGCCGTTACAGCCCTGATTGCTTTTGCTTTCGGGGCTTCTTTTTTTACGGGCTTGACGATGGGGGCACTTCTCGCGGTTGGCTTTTATTTGGGTCGCGAGGTGACACAGGCAGAGGTTAAGGCAGGAGGAGATCCTTGGTACATCGGTTTTGAAATACGGCTATGGTCGAAAGACGCCATATATGACTTGGTTGTCCCGACAGTAGCTTGCCTGCTGGTGTGCAATGCCTGTTTCTTCTGGGAGTGAGTTATGGAGGAGGACAGCGTGCTGAAAAGAATTCTTACCCCGATCTTTTCGGGGTCTGCCAGTGGCACCGCCAAAGCAGCACCAGCTATAGGAGTATCGGCTCTGAGCATCGCAGGCGTGCCGCTTGAATCCTGGGTCACGATCCTGACTTTTGTGTACATCCTGATCATGATCATCGGCGCGCTTCCAAAGATCGTCGAGACGATCCGGTACTTCTGGGGTATGGCGCACCCGAAACAGCCTGAGACCATCGTGCGACAAGTGGCTGACAGCTCTGTGGCCGACAAGATCCGTAAGGCAAAAGGAGAGGATGATGCTTAAGCGAATTGTCGTCGGCGGTTTGTCTCTGACGGCTGCAGGCCTCATCAGCATTGCGACTTGGGAGGGCTTCAAAGAGGAAGCCTACATCCCCGTGCCGGGTGACGTGCCGACGATCGGCTTCGGATCGACTGAGGGCGTCAAGTTGGGGGATACGATCAACGTTCCGGACGCGCTCAACCGTCTTGAAAAGGACGTGCGAGTGGCCGAGGATGCAGTGCGGTCTTGCGTGACGGTGCCTCTGATGCCCTATGAGTTCGACGCCTATGTGAGCCTTGCCTACAACATCGGCAAGTCGCACTTTTGCGGGTCGACTCTAGTCCAAAAGCTGAATGCTGGAGACTACAGGGGCGCATGCGAAGAGATCAAGCGCTGGCACTTTGCGGGCGGAAAAAGCCTCAAGGGGCTGGTCGACAGACGGTCGGCTGAGTATCGACGATGCATCGGTGAGGTGCCGCGATGATTACTTGGATCAAGATCGGGGCGGTTGTCATCGCGGCAGCCGCTCTTTTTTTAGGTGGCTACCGCTTTGCGGCGGCCCTGTATCAGTCCGACATCGATGCGATGAAGGCCGACCATGCTTTGGCCTTGGCCGACAAAGAAAAGGAGGCGCGTGCAAATGAGCGCAAACAAACTGAAGCACTTTCTGCGGCGTGGGATGAGGTCGAACGGCAAAAAACTGAACTGGCTGAAAGCCGCGCCGATAGCGGCTCTCTGCGCCTTGAGCTTGAGCGGGTGCGCGTCCAGTCCGACAGTTATCGCGCCGAATTGTCCAGAGCCGGTGCAAGTTCCTGCAAGCATTTTGCAGAGCGACTCGACCGCTGTGTCGGACTACTCGAAGAGGGTGCAGGTTTATCTTCTGAAGGTGCAGAAATTTCTCAGAGAGTCGCAGGAAAGCACGACGCCTTAGCGAAGGTTCACAATACACAATAAGAATAGAGGTAGGAGAAAAACGTCCTACCCCGAATCTTTTTTTATTTGATCAGGCTTGTACAGAACGCACCCCAGGCATCGAAAACCTCTCGCATTTCTCCCAAAGCCTGCTCGCGATCATAGGCGCATTGATAGGACTCGTTGCGGTGGTCCAGACAGCTTTCCCGGATCTCTTTTGCAAAGAAGGCGTGGCCGAAGCGCTTACCGTCTTTTGCCCAGGTGTTGAAAGTCGCGCGAGCACATCCGTGCAATGTGACAATCCTTGGCTCTCCTTTCTTTGACCTCTGCTCCGGATCCACCCAACCGATGCCGTCAATGGCTCTCTGTTTGTCGTGCATCCTTTTTAACAGTCTTGGAAACGCATCAATTGTGATGGGGGATAACTTTCGCTGATAGATGCTTGGGAAAAGAAACTCTTGTCCATCAAACTGCACACGCGGCATCGTCTTAAGCAAATCAATTGCAGCTGGACTTAGCGGGGTTTTTCGATCAAAGGGTAACCGTTCTGCTTTTACTTTCATCCGATCTCTGGGGATGAGGTGAATCCATTGCCCATCTGAGTCCTGTTGAATTTCAGACCAAGTGGCTTCTCTGGCAGTCGAGTTTCGAGCCGCAGTCAAAATGGCAAAGGCAAGACATCTCGCAGCTGGACTTGAAAGCGTGTACTCCATAAGCATTTTGAAAAACAGGGGCATACGCTCAGGAGGAAGAGCCGGTTCATGCCCGCCAACCGGTCGCTGGAGTGGAAGCAGATCCCCAAGTTTCCCATTATTGACCTGTGCCGGGTTGATCATCGGAGGGATCATCTCTGACCGAATTGCCCAATCTATCGCGTTGCGAGTATCTGCCAGGATACGTTCAGGTGTGTCGATCATCGTCTGCCATTTGACGTAAAACGCGGCAGCGAACTTTTCGGCCGTAAGATCGGATACTGGACAGAGCCTTAGATCGTCTGGGATGTGATTGCGAAAGAAGCCTTTCCAAATCTCTGCTCGGGGTTTGGTTGGGTTTTTCCAACGTCCTCGCTTGTCATTGAACTCGACCCACTGGAACATAAGTTTCTCGTAGGTCAGGACTGAGTCATCAGTGGCTTGCGGGGTCTTGGACAAAGCGGCACGTTTGGCTTTCTCTTCAGCAACCGGGTCGATGCCGTCTGCCACTTTCTGACGCCAATCAGAAGCCTTGGCAAAGGCTTCAGCAAGAGACATTGCAGGGTAACGCCCCAAGTTAAGGGAACGACCAGTTGATCGGACTTTTAGAACGAAGTATTTGGCCAAACTACCGTCGGCCAATTTTCTGATTGAGACGTACAGCCCTGGGACAACTCCACAGGCTGTGTCTTTTGTGAGGGTTTTGAGCTTACGCTCTGTCATTCGCTCAGCGCTTCTCATCTTTGATCCATGGGCAAAGTAAGGGTCTATGCTCCCAATGGATCCGAAAAAAATTACGGCAAAAGCACCCAATGCCGTTTCATTGGGTGCATAGTTGGGAGCATTCGCACTTGAGCTTGTGAGATTCTACGTTAGAACGAGAAAGAACGAAAGAGACTATCCGAGCATGCAAGAAGCCCGAGGATAAAGGCGATTCCGTAGACGGAGATAACAAAAAAGGAGACGTCGTAGAACATCTCCTTCTGCAAAACTGGTCGGGGTGAGAGGATTCGAACCTCCGACTCCTACGTCCCGAACGTAGTACTCTACCAGGCTGAGCTACACCCCGAATTTCCCGACTGTCGGCGCGTTATTTGTTGCGCTGAACTGTCAAGGCGAGGAACTGTAGCAGAGATTCTTTGAAATGTCCAGAGGGAAGTGCAGATAATTTTTGTTTTCCCATTTCAACTTCCTGTTGGGCACGCTCCAGGCACTTCGGCAAGGCGCCGCTTTGCATGACAATCCGAGAGATTTCCTCGAAGTCGCCGTCTCCGTTGCGAACCGCTTCACGGATGCGTTCACGATTCTCAGGCGTTGTCATCTGCATGGCGTAAAGCAAGGGCAGCGTCACTTTGCCTTCACGCAGGTCGGCGCCTAAATTCTTGCCGATGGTCGCGGCTTCTCCCTTGTAGTCGAGAATGTCGTCGGCAATCTGGAAGGCATTGCCCAGATGCAACGCGTAGGCAGCACACGCTTCTTCCATCTCTGGAGAAGCTTCGGCAATGGCGGCGGCCATGTGAGCGGCTGCTTTGAAAAGACAAGCCGTTTTGCGCTCAATTACGCCGAAGTAATCCGCTTCGGTGATGTCGGGGTTGTGCGCGTTGTTCATCTGCAGCACTTCGCCTTCGCTCAGACGGTTGGCGGCGTCGGCGAGCGCTTGCATGACTTTTAGGTTGCCCGCGCGCACCATCATTTGAAAAGAGCGGGTATAGAAAAAGTCGCCCACAAGGACGGCCGTGCCGTTGCCCCAACGAGCATTGGCCGTTTCACGGCCGCGTCGCATTTTGCCCTCGTCGACGACATCGTCGTGCATGAGCGTGGCCGTGTGAAGAATTTCAATGACGGCGCCGAGATAGGCGGCTTTGGCGGGGTCGGCTCCCATGGCGCGGGCCATCAGGATGAGCAGCGCCGGGCGCATGCGTTTGCCGCCGGCGGCGGTGATGTAGTGCCCCACTTCGTCGACGCGGGAAACGGCGCTGGAGACTTCGCGCATGATGATGCGTTCGACCTCAAGCATGTCTTCGGCGATGGGGGCCAGAGCGCGGCGGGCGGCCGCTTTGATGTCTTCGGATTGGGACATTGTTGTCGTGAATCCCTAAAGGAGTGTTCTGAAACGAGAGGGGCCGGAATAAAGCGCGAACCAACGGCTCAGTCATCGGCCGGCATCTCGCGGGGTTCGATCATTTTAGCGAGTCTCAGAGAAGTTTCATCTGCTGAGCGCGGCAGACGGCCTGGCTGCGGGAGTGGGCATCGAGCTTTCGATAGATGTTTTTGGCATGCGTACTCACCGTGGATTTCGACAGAGCCAGAATGTGGCCGATCTGGGAAAAAGAAATGCCTTTGGCAAGCAGCCTCAGGATGTCGAGTTCTCGAGCCGAGAGGGGATGTTCTTCGGGCATACGATGCCGCTGATTTTCCCGACTTTGCAGCGAGCGCAAAACCGTGCGGGCCACAAGCGGACTGACCGGAGAGCCTCCCGCTTGCAAAACACGCAGGCAAGAGCACAGATTGGCCGTCGTGTCGGAAAAAAGAACGTAGCCGTTGGCGCCGCTTGTGATCGTGTGCATCACAATGTTGGCGTCGTCGCACTCCGAGGCGGCAAGCACCAGACAATCCGGGTTGCGTTTGTGCGCGGCGCGGATAATGTCGGCGGGACTGCCGTCGGGCAGCATGCTGTTGGTGACGATGAAGTCGACGGGGCGTTGGGCCAGATACGACAGAGCCTCACGTTTGCCGGCGACGGCACAGACAACATCCAAGGTCTTGTCGCGGGAGAGTTCCAGCACATGCCGCTGGCGCCGATACGACTCGGGCTCCACGATGAGCACGGTTCGTCTCGGCGCAGCGGGGGCTGCGTCTAAAGAGCGATCGGTCACGTCAGACAAGGTGTGCCTGAAGTTTTTCGGTGTCGACGGCAAAACTGCGGATGCCGGCGGCCAGTTTTTCGCTTGCGACGGCGCTCATGGTGAGCGCAAGCAGAAAGTCCGGTTCCGAAATTGAGATCGGAGCGGTGGCTTCAAGCCCCTCGGTCGTGAGAGCAGGCTGCACAACCGCGAAGGATGAGTCGAGTTCGGTGAGCAGCTTGGGCGAGATCGTGAGCAGATCGCAGCCGGCCAGCGCAAGAATTTCTCCTTTGTTGCGAAAGGAAGCTCCCATGATTTGCGTTTTGCTTCCGGCCGCCTTGAGGCGCTTATAGATGGCGGTGACGGATTGAACGCCCGGATCTTTGAGGCCGCTGTTGGCCGCTTCGTCCCAGCACGCGCCCTCGGAGGCTTTGAACCAGTCATAAATGCGGCCGACGAAGGGGCTGATCAGCGTGGCATGAGCTTGTGCGGCTGCTTCGGCCTGCGCCGTGCAGAAAATAAGCGTCATGTTGCAATGAATGCCTTCGGCTTCAAGCACGCGGGCCGCTTCGCAACCCTGCCAGGTTGCTGCGATCTTGATGAGAATGCGTTCGCGGGAAATGCCCATGGCTTCGTAAAGTCCGATGATGCGACGCGCTTTGGCAATCGTTGCGTTGGTGTCAAAACTCAGGCGTGCGTCGACTTCGGTCGAGACGCGTCCGGGAATGTGTTCGAGAATGGCTGCGCCAAACCCAGTGAGTACACGATCAATTCTTTCTTGAGCCGGCTCGTTGACACTGCGGGCGGCTTCAAGAATGTGACCGTACTTGCCGCCCGTAGCCGCCTTCAGAATCAAGGACGGATTGGTGGTGGCTTCGGTGGGTTTGAGCTGCGCGATGGCATCAATGTCGCCCGTATCGGCAACCACGACCGTCATGGATTTCAATTGTTCGAGTTCACTTGCTTGCTGCATCGTTGTGCTCTTTTTTTGAAAAAAGTCGGAATTCGGTTGAGCGCGGAGACGAAAACGCCACCGACTGATAAGACGCAAAACCGGCGAGCCGACGCGTCTGAGCCGATGATTTTGCAGGAGGATTTCGTCCGATACGGCCCAGCCTCCAAGGTATAATGGATCAATTTTAGCCTGAGCTCGGAGAGCTCTGATTCTCAGGCAAAATGTTTTGTCGAGGGAAATCCACGATCTGCTTGCAAGAGCCTGTGAATTTTCCGAACAAAGCTCAAACCAATCGAGTCAGTTCAAGAACAAAGATAGGGAGGAACCTTGAGTCTGATTATCACAGATACGCGTCCGCAAGCAGCCCTCGTGCTTGCCGACGGCGAAGTCTTTCTCGGTCGCGGATTCGGTGCGTCGGGAAGCGTGACGGCCGAAGTGGTATTCAATACGGCCATGACAGGCTATCAGGAAATTGTGACCGACCCGAGCTATACGGGACAGATTGTGACACTGACGTACCCGCACATCGGCAATGTCGGCGTCAATGCGCAGGATGAGGAAAGCGGTGCCGTTTGTGCCGCAGGTCTGATCATTCGCAGCGAAAGTCCGGTGGTGAGCAACTTCCGCTCGGAACAGAGCCTTTCGGATTACCTGCGTCAGGCAGGTGTTGTCGGTCTTTGCGATATCGATACCCGTAAGCTCACTCGTATTTTGCGAACCAAGGGTGCGCAAGCCGGCACGATTGTGGTGGCCGCTAACGGAACGCTTACGCCTGAAGAAATCCAAGCGGCCGGCCGAGCAGCAGCGCAGTGGGGCTCCATGGTCGGTCGTGACCTTGCGTCCGAAGTGACCTGCAAGGCGCCCTATGAATTCAAGGAAGGCACCTGGACGCTTACCGCCAACGACGGAACGCCCGGATTCAAGAAACTTCAGAACCCGACCTACAAGGTTGTCGCTTACGACTTCGGCGTCAAGCGCAACATTCTGCGCCTGATGGTCGATCGAGGTATTGAGCTCACCGTTGTGCCGGCTCGTACGCCCGTGCAAGATGTGCTTGCCATGAATCCCGACGGCGTCTTCCTTTCAAACGGCCCGGGCGACCCCGAACCCTGCACGTACGCCATTGAAGCGGCCCGCGAGTGCCTGAAGCGCCGCATTCCGCTTTTCGGCATCTGCCTGGGTCATCAGATCATGGGACTGGCAGCCGGCGGCAAAACTCTCAAGATGAAGTTTGGTCATCACGGCGCCAACCATCCGGTGCTCGATAAGCAGAGCGGCCGCGTGCACATCACGAGCCAGAACCACGGCTTTGCGGTGGATGCGGACACATTGCCCGAGAACGTCGAAGTCACGCACGTGAGTCTTTTCGACGGTTCGCTGCAGGGGATGCGCTTTATCGACGCTCCTGCCATGAGTTTTCAGGGACACCCGGAAGCTTCGCCCGGTCCGCACGACATCGAGACGCTTTTTGACAAGTTTGTTGAATTGATGAAAAGCGCTCGCGCATAAAGAAGCAGACGCTATAAAGAAACGAAGCAGCAACATGAACGCAGTTGATCACGTCAAGGCCGCTCTGACGGACGCGCAAAACGCGCTTGCCGCCCTGATTGAAAACGAAGCCATGCTTGAGACCATCGCTCAGGCCGCGCATGTCATTGCCCAAAGCCAGCGTCAGGGAGGCGCTGTTTACTCCTGCGGCAACGGCGGCAGCTTGTGCGACGCCATGCACTTTGCCGAAGAAATGACGGGGCGTTACCGTCAAGACCGCAAACCCTATCGGGCGGCGGCCATTTCCGACGTCTCTCACATGGCCTGCGTCGGCAACGACTACGGTTACGAGCACGTGTTCTCACGCTGGATCGAAGCGATGGGTACCGACAAGGACGTGCTGATTGCCATTACCACCTCGGGGACGAGCAAAAACATTGTGGCGGCAGCCAAGGCCGCCAAAGCCAAGGGTGTGACCGTGGTGGCGCTGACCGGCAAGTCCGGCTCTCCGATCACGGAATTGGCCGACATTGCCGTGGTGACGCCTGCGGGCCGATGGGCCGACCGCGTTCAGGAACTGCACATCAAAGTGATTCATATTCTGATCGAACTCATCGAGCGTGAGCTCGACGCTCAGAACTACAACGAAGGCGCGTAAAACATGCCTAAACGTACAGACATCAAAACCATCATGATTCTCGGGGCCGGTCCGATCATCATCGGGCAGGCCTGCGAGTTCGACTACTCGGGTGCACAGGCTTGCAAGGCTCTCAAGGAAGAGGGCTACCGCGTGGTTCTTGTCAACTCCAACCCGGCCACCATCATGACCGATCCGGTGATGGCCGATGCGACCTATATCGAGCCTCTGAACTGGAAAGTGCTCGAGCGCATCATTGCCAAGGAAAAGCCGGACGCCATTTTGCCGACCATGGGTGGTCAGACGGCTTTGAACCTCGCCATGGACTTGAACCGCGAAGGCATCCTTGAAAAATACGGCGTGGAGCTGATCGGTGCCAAGCCCGACGTGATCGACAAGGCTGAAGACCGCCAGCGCTTTAAAGAAGCCATGGAAAAGATCGGTCTGGAGTCGGCTCGTTCCGGCATTGCCTATTCCATGGCCGAAGCTCTGGAAGTGCAGCAGCGCGTGGGGTTCCCTGCCGTGATTCGTCCATCCTTTACGCTGGGCGGCTCAGGCGGCGGCATTGCCTACAACATGCAGGAATTCGTGGAAATCTGCGAGCGAGGTCTGGCGCTTTCGCCCACCCATGAGTTGCTCATTGAAGAGTCTCTCTTGGGCTGGAAAGAGTACGAGATGGAAGTCGTGCGCGACAGGGCCGACAACTGCATCATCATCTGCTCGATCGAAAACCTTGACCCGATGGGGATTCACACGGGCGATTCGATCACGGTGGCGCCGGCTCAGACGCTTACGGATCGCGAGTACCAATTGTTGCGCGACGCTTCCATTGCCGTGTTGCGCGAAATCGGCGTGGATACGGGCGGCTCCAATGTGCAGTTTGCGGTCAATCCGAAAAACGGCCGTCTGATCGTCATCGAAATGAATCCGCGCGTCTCGCGCTCCTCGGCACTGGCTTCGAAGGCAACGGGGTTCCCAATTGCCAAGATTGCCGCCAAGCTTGCCGTGGGTTATACGCTTGACGAGCTCAAAAACGACATCACGGGCGGCGCAACCCCCGCGTCGTTTGAGCCTACCATTGACTACGTGGTCACTAAGGTGCCGCGTTTTGCCTTCGAAAAATTCCCGCAGGCCAACGATCGACTGACGACGCAGATGAAGTCCGTGGGCGAAGTGATGGCCATCGGCTCGACCTTCCAGGAATCCATCCAGAAGGCCCTGCGCGGCTTGGAAACCGGCAAAGACGGCTTTACGCCGATTTCGAACGATCGTGAAGAAATCGTTCACGAAATCAGCGAAGCCGGTCCCGAGCGCATCTTCTATGTGGCAGACGCTTTCCGCATCGGCATGACGCTCGATGAAGTGCATCAGATGACCGACATCGACATGTGGTTCCTTGTGCAGATCAAGGAACTCATTGATATTGAAAAGCGCGTGGCACAGGTCAAGTTGGAAGACATCACCAAGGAAGAAATGCTCTTTCTCAAGAAGAAGGGCTTTTCGGACAAGCGATTGGCGAGCGTTCTCGGCGTAAAGGAAGCCGATGTTCGCCGTCGTCGCCATGCTCTGGATGTGCATCCGGTCTACAAGCGCGTCGATACGTGCGCGGCTGAATTCGAAACCCGTACGGCCTACATGTATTCGACCTATCAGGACGAGTGCGAGGCCATGCCCACCGATCGCAGGAAGATCATGGTTTTGGGCGGCGGTCCCAATCGCATCGGGCAGGGCATCGAGTTTGACTACTGTTGCGTGCATGCCGCCATGGCCCTGCGCGAAGACGGCTACGAAACGATCATGGTCAATTGCAACCCCGAGACGGTTTCGACCGACTACGACACGTCCGATCGTCTGTATTTCGAACCGGTGACGCTCGAAGACGTACTCGAAATCTGCCGCATCGAAAAACCAGAAGGCGTGATCGTGCAGTACGGCGGCCAGACGCCCCTGAAGATTTGCCGTGCGCTCGAAGCCGAAGGCGTGAGAATCGTCGGCACGAGTACCGACGCCATTGATTGCGCCGAGGACCGCGAGCGCTTCCAGAAGCTCATCAACGAACTCGGTTTGCGTCAGCCGCCCAACGCCACCTGCCATACGCAGGAAGCGGCTCTGGAAGCGGCCGAACGCATCGGCTATCCGATCGTGGTGCGTCCGAGTTATGTGCTCGGCGGCCGCGCGATGGACATTGTGCACAATGCCAAGGAATTGACGCGCTACATGCACGAAGCCATCGTGGTGAGTGAAGACAGCCCCGTGCTGCTCGATCACTTCCTCGACGATGCCGTGGAAATGGACGTTGACGCCGTGTGCGACGGCAACGAAGTGCGTATCGGCGGCCTGATGCAGCACGTGGAAGCTGCGGGTGTGCATTCGGGTGACTCGGCCTGTTCGCTGCCGCCTTACAGTCTGCGTAAGGATATTCTCGACGAAGTGCGCCGCGAAACGACGCTGATGGCCAAGGCCCTGGGCGTTGTGGGTCTGATGAACGTGCAGTTTGCCATCAAGGGGGCCGTGACGGAAAACCCGCTTGTGTACGTGCTCGAAGTCAATCCGCGTGCTTCGCGTACGGTGCCGTTTGTGTCGAAAGCCACGGGCGAACCGCTCGCGAAGATTGCAGCGCGCTGCATGGTGGGCAAGACCTTTGCCGAACAGGGGGCCAAGGTGGAAGTGACGCCGTCTCGCATCTGCGTGAAGGAAGCGGTGTTCCCGTTTGCCAAGTTCTTGGGCGTGGATCCGGTCTTGGGACCGGAAATGCGTTCCACGGGCGAAGTGATGGGCGTGGGTAAGACTTTCGGTGAAGCGCTCTTTAAGAGCCAGTTGGGTTCCGGATCGATCCTGCCGCCTGCGGGCACCGTCTTTATTTCCGTTCGCGATGAAGACAAGCCGCGCGCCATTGTGGTCGCTTCCGAACTGCTCGACAAGGGCTACAGTCTGGTGGCAACGCGCGGCACCGCTGCTTCGCTTGCCAAGGCCGGCATTCCCTGCAAGGTCGTCAACAAGGTCTCCGAAGGCCGTCCGAGCGTGATCGACAAGATCAAGAACCATGAGATTCAGCTGGTGATCACCACGAGCAACGAATCCCGCGGCGAAATCAGCGACGCGCGCGACATCCGTATGGCGGCCTTGGCCAATCGCGTGACTTATTACACGACGATTGCGGGCGGCCGCGCTGCCGTTGAGGGCATCAAGCACTTGACGGACGCTCAGGTTTGCTCGCTGCAGGAAATGTACGCTGAAGCTGCCAAAGCCTAAAGCGGTTTCTCCAAACGTAACAAAGCCTGTCCAGAGTGCCGGACTCTTCACCGAAGAGCCCGGCACAATGTAAAATTGCGCCCTTCTAAGAAGGGCAAAATTCTTTTTTCAAGTCAAAACAAAGATATGCAACAGCGAATTCCGATTACCGCCGCCGGTGCCGAAAAGTTGAAGGCTGAGCTCGACGAACTGAAACGCGTCAAGCGTCCGGCCGTTGTGCAGGCGATTGCCGAAGCGCGCGAAAAGGGTGACCTTTCCGAAAACGCCGAGTACGATGCCGCCAAGGAAATGCAGGGCCACATTGAAGGCCGCATTGCGGAACTTGAAGGCAAGATTCCCGCGTTGCAGATTATTGACCCGAAGACGCTGCAGGCAGGAGACCGCATTGTGTTCGGTGCGACGGTTGAGCTTGAAGACGAAGACGGCAAGATCAACGTCTACCAGATCGTGGGCGATGATGAAGCCGACATCAAGCAAAACCGCATTTCGATCTCGAGCCCCGTGGCCCGCAGCCTTATCGGCAAGTATGAAGGCGATGAGGTGACGTGTCCGGCTCCGAAGGGGCTGATTCACTACGCGATTGTGTCGGTGAAGTACATTTGATCGTCACCGGTAGATTTGCAGTCCAAGCGAGCGCTGAGGAAGAGATTCCGAGGCGCTCGTATCGTTTGGTGGGTTTTGAATTTGCCTCTATCACTGAAAAAGTTTTCTCGTTTGCCTGCAAATGCTGAAAGCGATTCAACGACAGGAGTCGAATATGCAAGGCGCGAAGTTGGCAGAGGTTCTCCGGCAGCGAATCTGACACGCCTAAGGTTATTCGAATAATCTCAGCAGATAAGGCAAAAGAAACGGTGCGGCAAAGGCCGTGAAAAGACCGGTCAATCCCATGGCCAACCCGGAGAAGGCACCGGTATCGCGATTCATTTGAAAAGCGGTTGCGGTGCCGACGCCGTGGGCAACCAAACCGATGGAAAAGCCGCGAACCGCATCGTCTTTTTCTCGAAGAATTCCCAACAAGCTTCGAGCCATCAAAGAGCCGACAACACCGGTGATCACAACCAGTGCTGCAGTCAGAGCCGGAATGCCGCCGAGGTGTTCGCTTACTGCCATGGCAATCGGAACAGTCACGCTCTTGGGAGCAAGCGAAATCATGGTTTCGGGGGAGGCTCCGAGTGCTCCGGCGATTAGGACAGCCGAAACGATGGCGACGGTACCTCCGGCCACAAGTCCGCAGAAGAGCGCCACCCACATTTTCGCCAGACGCAGACGTTGTTCGTAGAGCGGAACGGCCAAGGCAACCGTTGCGGGGCCCAGCAGGAAATTGATGTGCTGTCCGCCGTTGATATACGTCTTGTAGTCGGTGCCGGTGACTTCAAGCGTTACGACAAGTAAAACGATGGCAACCAGCAACGGCGTACAGATGGTTTTGTAGCCGCTTTTCTTGTAAACCCACATGCCGAACGCGTAGGCCAAAAGCGTAGCGCACAGCCACAGAGCCGGATCGGCAAGTAGGGTGTCGGCCGTCAAACCGAAACGCGAGAGAATCGACTCAAGCACGGCGCTTCTCCTTGGTGTTGGATCCCTTCAGCAGGTGCGCCACCAAACGCGTTACCAAAACGGTCGTAACCATGGCAAGGATGGAGGATCCGATGATAGACGCCGTAATCGGCAACCATTCGGCCTGAAGACGATCAACGTGTTCGATGATGCCGACGCCGGCCGGGACAAACAAAAGCGCGAAGTGAGCAAGCAGTACGTTGACGACGGGCAACGTCTTTTCCAGAAGACCGTTGACCGTCATCAGCGCGAAAAGAAAGAGCACCATGCCCATTACGGGACCGGGAACCGGCAACCCGAAGAGCGTTACAAGTAAAAGCCCTGCCAGCTGAAAAGACAGCAGCAGGGCAATTGTTAGAATCATTTGGTATGAGTCCTGCGAACCGAGAGAGTTCGCAATACTAATCCGTTTCTTTCATGTCGCGCAGGTTGCGGCGAAGAATTTTTCCGACGGCGGTCTTCGGCAGTGCTTTGACGAAGACGATCGTGCGCGGGCACTTGTAGCCGGTAAGACGTGCACGGCAGTACTTCACAACGTCGTCGCGGGTGAGCGCGGGATCCTTTTTCACGATCACAGCCTTCACCATTTCGCCGACGCGCGGATTGTTGACGCCGACAACACCGCATTCGAGCACGCCCGGCATTGAGGCAATCACGCTTTCGATTTCATTGGGATAGACGTTAAGGCCGTTCACAATGATCAGATCCTTCTTGCGGTCCGTGATTGTGATTGTGCCGCGTGCGTCCATAAAGCCCACGTCGCCCGTGCGCAACCACCCGTCGACGAGAACGTTGGCCGTTTCTTCCGGTTTTTCCCAGTAACCGGCCATAACCTGCGGACCCTTGACGCAGATTTCGCCCGTGTGCTCAGCGATTTTTTCCGGATCGGAACATACGCCGAGGTCAACGAACTGTTCGCCGCGGATGGACACAAGAGTGGAAGGCAGGGGGTAACCGACGGAGCCGTCCCAGGGAGCGTCGGGCAGGTTGCCGCACACGCCGGGACTGGTTTCCGTGAGACCATAAGCTTCCAGAATGTGGCAGCCGGTGGCGTTGTACCACTTTTCAGCCACAGTACGCTGCACCTGAGCGCCGCCGCCCACGGTCATCTTGAGACGCGTGAATTTGTGTTGCTTGAATTCCTTGTTGTTGACGAGGGCGTTAAAGAGGGTGTTAACACCCGGAATGATCGAGAAGTCCCACTTCTTGATGAGTTCGACCAGGCCGGGAATGTCGCGCGGATTGGGAACCATCACCTGAGTGGCGGCAAATTTGGAAAAGCACAGCGTCGCGGTGAAGCTGAAAATGTGGTAGAGCGGCAAAGCGGTCATAGCCACTTCTTTGCCCATTTCAAACGTTTGGCTGATCCAGGTGCCTGTCTGTTCGACGTTGGCAAGGACGTTGCGGTGCGTGAGCATGGCGCCCTTGGCAACTCCCGTGGTGCCGCCTGTGTACTGCAGCAAGGCAACATCAGTGTTTTTGAGTTCCACCGGAGTAAAGCCTTTCGCGCGGCCGATTGAAAGCGCCTTGCGGAAGTTGATGTGACCGGGGAGATTAAATTCCGGGACCATCTTTTTGACGTAACGCACGACAAAATCGGCGGCGGTGCGCTTAAGCCAGGGAAGCATGTCGCCCACCTTGGTGGTTACGATGTGCTTGACGGGCGTTTCCGAGAGCGTGTTTTGCAGCGTCTTGGCGAAGTTTTCAATGATGATGATGGCTTTGGCACCGCTGTCGGCAAGCTGATGACCGAGTTCGTGCGAGGTGTAGAGAGGGTTGACGTTGACCGCAATCATGCCCGCGCGCAGGATGCCCAAAAGGCTGATGATGTACTGCTGCAGATTGGGCATCATGATGGCCACGCGATCGCCCGGCTTCATGTCGGGCAACGACTGCAGGTAGCCTGCAAAGTCCTTCGAGAGATCGCAGATTTCCCGGTAGGTAAGCACCTTATCCATGCAGATGAAGGCAGGTTTGTCGCCGTAGGTTTCGGCAACCGTATCGAAGAGCGCCGGAATGGAAGCGAACCGATCGGGATTGATTTCGGCAGGAAAGCCTTCGGGATAGTGCTTGAGCCAGGGAAGAGAGGTCTCGGACATGGATGAGTGATCCTTCTTGTAACGTTGTGTCAGGGCGAGACGCTGCGACACATCGCCTTATTTCAGTCAATCGGGTGGTGACGCCGGTCGTCTGACAAGCGTCACGCAAATACGCTTAACGACGGGGCGAGCGGCGGGCCTGCAGTTTGTCGAGCTGCAGACAGTGGCGCGCGTAGGCTTTGACGTCGTTGTAGTCGGTGTAGTCGATGGCGACGCTCGAATCCGTGGGACCGTTGGTGATCTTCATGATGATGCGGATCATCATGCGCTCGAAGAAGTTCCAATTGGGGTAGTCCACCTTGCCGGCAAAGCACTTCAGGTCACGGGGTTTCCAGGCGCTGCGCTTGACGAACTTCTGCAGATAACGGTTACCTTCGGGCGTTGCCTTCTCGGGCGAGCGGGCCACGACGGTCACGTTAAAGAAGCTGTTGGGGCGCGACTCGATTTCGTTTTTGTACATCGAGCAGAATTCCCAGACGATCTTGTTGTAAACGCCGTACACGATGGGAGAACCCACGATCACGATGTCGTATCTTGCCCAATCCACACCCTCACGGACAGCCTCCATCATGTCCACCATGTCGCACGCATGCCCCTCGGCAACGATCGTTTCCATGATGGTGCGTGCGATGCGGGCCGTGTGGCCGGCGTGACTGTAATAAGCGACGAGAACGTGATGAGACATTGCGATTCCAACTGAGTCTGCAGGAAAGGCGAGCCAAATCGACTCAACCTTCCAATTTAATTTGTATCCACGGCAAAAGGGATAAGGCGAAAAATCGGTACAAACCCGATTGTTACGCTCGAATTTTAGCGGTCGCCCGATGAAAATTGGACAAAACAAGCCGGCGGCGGCCTTTTTGACGTATTTTCGCCTACCGATGTTTTCTGAAGCTGAACGGCGTTCAATCGAGCCAAAATTTCCCGACAGGCCACGCCGATCAAAATTCCCTTAAAAAATCTTGGAAAAACAGCGGTTCGCTGACTAAAATGGCGCCTTCACTAAACGGTTGCGTGAAAAATGAATCGACAATCGGGTCGAATGCGCCGCAGCCGCTATTTATCACCAACCCAACCTCAGCACGGCCTGCTGATCTTTTGTTGTTCTGCCGTGCTCTACAGGATTTATGGCAAAAGAAGATCTGATTGAAATGTCGGGCCAGGTGCTCGAAGTTCTCCCCGACGCCCGCTATCGTGTCAAGCTTGAAAACGGTCACGAGCTCATCGCCTACACAAACGGCAAGATGCGCAAGCACCACATTCGCATCCTCGCCGGCGACAAGGTTTCGCTCGAGCTCTCTCCTTATGACCTCACCAAGGGCCGCATTACCTTCCGCCACATCGAAGGTCGTCCCTCTCCGGCTCCGGCTGCCGGCAGCCAGTCGCGTCGCCGTTAATTCTTCCTGCCGACGGTCATGCAGCATTTTGTTCTGACGTACCGTTACGTTGACGACTACATGGCTCGGCGCGACGCTTATCGTGCCGAGCATCTCGCGCGCCTGCAAAAGGCTGTCGACGACGGTTTTGTGCTGGCGGTCGGTGTTTTGCCTGAGAGTCTCTCGGCTCTCATTGTCTGCTACGCAAACTCGGCCGACGAAGTGCGCGCGTTTGCCAAAGACGATCCTTATAACCACGCAGGGCTCATTACATCCTTTGAAGTTGAGCCCTGGATGGTGGCTGTCGGATTGCCTGCGATCGTCAAGCCGCAATGACTGCAGACGAAGATCAATCCCTGCAATTGCCGCCAGCGGTCGGCGTCGCTTCAATTCTGCGCCGCATCAAGGGCGGCTTGAATCGTCTGGGATTGATTCGCATCGAAGGCGAAATCCATTCCATCAAACCCTATCCGTCCGGTCACGTCTATCTGGATCTCAAGGACAACGAAGACGAGGCGATTTTGCATTGCGTGATCTGGCGCCGCAATGCCTATCGGTTGGAAAGACTGCCCAATCAGGGTGATGCGGTGGTTCTCACCGGCACGCTTGATGTCTTTGAGGTGCGAGGTCAATTGCAATTTAACGTCGTTGCCGTGCAGGCTGCCGGCGACGGTGCGCTTTTTGCCAAATTCGAAGCGCTCAAACGCAAGCTTTTGGCCGAAGGTCTCTTTGACGCTTCGCTTAAAAAAGAATTGCCGCGCTATCCGCAGACGGTTGGCGTGGTCACAAGCACCGAAACGGCGGCGCTTCAGGATGTTCTCAAAACCCGGGCCAATCTCGCTCCCTGGGTTTCCTTTGTGATCTATCACGCGGGGGTTCAGGGGGAGTCGTCCGAATCGGAGCTTCTCTGCGCTCTTCAAAAGGTCCGAGAAAAGAACGAAGTTGACGTGCTGTTGCTTGTGCGAGGCGGGGGCTCTCTGGCCGATCTCTGGAGTTTTAATTCCGAAGCGCTTGCCAGAGAATTGCGGGCGATGCCGATGCCGGTTGTCACAGGTATCGGACACGAGACCGATTTTACGATCGCCGATATGGCTGCCGACGTGAGAGCCCCGACGCCGACTGCGGCCTGTTCTTTGGTGCTGCAGCACTGGGCCGCGGCGCCGCAATGGCTTTCTACGTTGCAGACGCGTCTTGAAACGGCCATGCATTCCGGACTGCGTTTGAGTAAGGCGCAACTCACTCAGGCCTCCCGTTTGCAGTCGGCTATGCAAAACGCCATTTTGAGATGGCAGGCGCGTCTGCCGGCTCAAAAAGAGTGGCGTGAGCGTTATGAGCGCTATCTCGACGCACTCACCGAACGGCTCGATCGCAATGCGATGGCTCTGGCGGCTGAACGACGCGTGACGCTGCAAGCGGCTTCAGGCAAGGTCGCGTTGGCGCAGATGAATCTGCGGCGAGTGCGTCCCTCTTTCGGGCAAGCGCAGGCCGAGACCGTGCATCTTGAACAACGCCTGAAGCAATCTGTTTGTTTGCGTATTGAAGCCATGCGCGCAGAACTCGAGCGATTCACCCTCTCTTTGAACGCTTTGGACATCACCAAAACGTTGGCACGCGGCTTTTCTCTGACGATTGACAGTCAAGGTCGTCCGGTGCGCGCTGCCGAACAGCTCACCGAAGGCGAAATGGTATCTATTCTGTTCGAGAAGGGATCGGTGCGCGCACAGGTGACCGAACGCAAGCCCAAATTTTGAAAAAATTTCCTTTAAAAAGAAAGGAATTTACGTTCGGCGAGCGTTGTTGCACGGAATCCCGAAGATTTCGGACTATTATCTGCTAGTGACAAAGGGCGTTTCGTGAGGCAGTAATGGATCGTGTCCGATCCGGCCTCCATCCCCGGAGGGCAATTTTGGAGCTCACGCGCCCTGTATGCAGAGAAATCCGATCGATAACCGATTCTCGAGGAGAAGTCCAATGAGCCAGTTCGTTTTGCCCAAGCTTGATTATGAAATGGACGCCCTTGCCCCGGCCATCAGCAAGGAAACGCTGGAATTCCACTACGGCAAACATCACCAGACCTACATCAACAATCTCAACAGTCTCATCAAAGGCACGATGTACGAAGCCGAGTCCTTGCGTGAAATCATCAAGACGAGTCAGGGCCCGATCTTCAACAATGCTGCTCAGACCTACAACCACGCTTTCTACTGGAAGTGCCTGACCCCCAACGGAGGCGGCCAGCCGACCGGTGCGTTGCTGGAAGCTATCGTCAAGCAGTGGGGTTCTTTCGAGGGTTTTGTGGCGGACTTCTCGGCCAAGGCAGCCAACAACTTCGGTTCCGGTTGGACGTGGCTCGTGAAGCGTCTTGACGGTCAGCTTGAAATCTATTCGACTTCCAACGCCGGCACGCCTCTGACGGAACATTTGAAGCCCTTGATGGTTATCGACGTTTGGGAACACGCCTATTACATCGATTATCGCAACGCTCGCGCTGGATACATCCAGGCCTTCTTTGACAAGCTCGTCAATTGGGACTTCGTGCAGCGTCGCTTCAACGGTGAACCGTGCGACTGCGACTGCCGCGGGGAAGAAGGCTGCTGCTGCGGATCCTGCGGTTGCGGCGCCTAAAAACGCATAGACAATTCGGACGCGCATCTCGGTTTGGTGCGCGTCGCCGTCTCCGGCGATAACGGAACAAAGAGAGGCAGTTCGATTCGGTTCGTTCTGCTTCTTTTGTTGTCAAAGCGAACGATCAAAGCACCAGTGAGAGTGCTCATTGGGCGGCGGTATCGGCGCTTGTGCGTTTGCAGTAGCGATTGTCCGCAAGTGCCGGGATCAGGGTGCCTGCCTTGACGTTGTTGCGGGCAAACCAGCCGGCGTTCATTTCGATGACGCGGGAGGCGGCAACACGGGAATGGTGCAGTTCAAGGGAGCCTTTTTGCATCGAGACGATCTGCGTGATGCGACCGCACGCATCGATAAAGGCCGCATCCAGATCAATCAGGGTGTTTTTCATCCACATGGCGGTGGGACGCGGTGCGGCAAAAACAAAGAGCATGCCGTGATCGGCCGGAAGATAGGAGCGGTTCATCAGACCGGTGCGGTGCTCAACAGAGGTGCGCGCGACTTCAAGTTCGACAATCTTGTCGCCGATCTTAACGGCAATGGTTTCATCAAATGTCTGCGCTGCAAGCGCACAACTGATGAACGAGAATGTCAGACCGAGAAAAAAACGCGACATGATGAACAATGAAGGAAAGGAAAAACGCCCTAGGTAATATATCGTATATTTGCGCTCTTGCGAAGTGGTGTTGTTGCGGATTGTGTGTCCGACAAAGCACACGATGCAAAAAGACAAGTCCGCCATACGCGTGAAAGCCGCAAGATGGTGTAATGTTGATCATTGAAAAAGAGAATTTGCGTCGCTGCAAACGCCTAAAACCGCCAACGGACGCGAAGACTCTTACGAAATCAAACCAACATATAAAAAGAGGAAAGATATGGCACAGGGAGTGGTCAAGTGGTTTAACGACGTCAAGGGCTTTGGGTTCATTACGCCCGATGAGGGCGGCGAAGAGCTTTTTGCTCATTTTTCCGCCATTGAGATGAAAGGGTTCAAGAGCCTCAAGGAAGGTCAAAAGGTGACCTTTGAAGTTGTCGAAGGTCCCAAGGGCAAGCAGGCCACGCACATTAAGCCGGTCGAAGAGTGAGTCTTGGCAAAGGCGGGCGGATCGCGTGTTCTGCCGGCCGATGCCTGTCAACAAAAGCGTAATAAAAACAAGGCGGTTGCCGGTGTTCGGACATTGGCAATTCTTTGCTTGATCGTGTATTATTGCGCGTCTGATTTTCACCGTGCTTTCAGTTTCCCCGTTTTCCACTGGACTGATGGCGACAAGCGGCAAAAAGAAAATCAACAAGAAATTCCCGGTAAAAGGCACTGAATTCGGTGCACGGCGAAGTTAGAACGCAGTGCGCTTCGGTGGTTTTTGCCTCGTTTTTGTTTATTGACGCGAGCAGGCCGTTTAACAGCTCCAACCTGTGCAAAGTGCAGGCGCCACCCTGTGCGAGGCGGTTCGAAACTCATCTGCTGCGTCCTTTTGTGAATCAGGTGACAACAATGAAGACCTTCTCTGCCAAGCCGCTCGAAGTACAGCGCGACTGGTACGTGGTCGATGGCAGCGACAAGGTGCTTGGCCGCCTTGCTGCCGAAATCGCACTCCGCTTGCGCGGCAAGCACAAGCCCGAATACACGCCGCATGTCGATACGGGCGACTACATCGTCGTGATCAACGCTGACAAGCTCAAGCTGTCTGCTGAAAAGGCCGGTAAGAAGACGTACTACCGTCACACCGGCTACCCGGGCGGTATCTACGAAACCACCTTCAAGGAAATGCAGGCCAAGCACCCCGGCCGTGCTCTCGAAATCGCGGTCAAGGGTATGCTCCCGAAGGGCCGTCTCGGCTACGCCATGATCAAGAAGCTCAAGATCTACGCCGGCGCCGAACACCCGCACACCGCACAGCAGCCCAAGGTTCTTGACATTTAAGGTGGAAAAAAGATGATCGGTAACTACAACTACGGCACCGGCCGTCGCAAGAGCTCTGTGGCTCGCGTCTTCATCAAGCGCGGCACGGGCAAGATCGTGATCAACGGCCGTGATCTCAACGAATTCTTCAAGCGCGAAACCGGCCGCATGATCGTCATGCAGCCCCTGCAGCTCACCGAAAATGTCGAAACGTTCGACATCATGGTGAACGTGACCGGCGGCGGCGAATCCGGCCAGGCTGGTGCTGTGCGCCACGGTATCACCCGCGCTCTGATCGACTACGACGCTGGTCTCAAGCCCGTTCTGTCGGCTGCCGGCCTCGTGACCCGCGACGCCCGCGAAGTCGAACGTAAGAAGGTTGGTCTGCGCAAGGCCCGCCGCGCCAAGCAGTTCAGCAAGCGCTAATCGTTCATTCGCAAGCGTTTTGCCTCGGTATACTTTTGCAAACTTTGGTTTGCGAAGAAAGCCGGGGCAAGAAGCGAAAAAACCGTCTCCCTTTCCCGGGCGGCGGTTTTTTTTATGCTCGTTGCCGGAAGGTTTTCTTGTTGCCAAAAACATCACAACAAAAGAGTCCTCGGGGAGTTTTCGACATGCAAGAAAAGAACATCAAGGCCGGTATCGTGGGAGGAACAGGCTACACAGGGGTGGAGCTGTTGCGTTTGCTGAGCCGCCATCCCAACGTCAAGGTTTGCGCCATCACGTCGCGCAAGGATGTGGGAACCAAGGTGACGGACATGTATCCGTCGCTTCGGGGTTTCATGGACGATCTGGTCTTTACGACACCTGAAGAAGCCGAACTCACAGCTTGTGACGTGGTGTTTTTTGCAACGCCGCACGGTGTGGCAATGAGCATGGCACGTGAGTTGACCGCTGCCGGCGTCAAGATCATTGATCTTGCGGCTGACTTCCGCTTGCGTGATACGGACGAATTCAAGACCTGGTACAAGCTTGATCATGCTTGTCCGGACCTGCTGGAAGAATCGGTCTATGGTCAACCCGAGACCATGCGCGAGAAGATGAAGAACGCTCGAATTCTCGGCATGGCGGGCTGCTACCCGACGTCCATCGAATTGGGCTTGTTGCCCCTGATGGAGTACGAAAAGGGGCATCCGGGTACGTTTGATTTGAAGACCATCATTGCCGACAGCAAGTCAGGAATTTCCGGCTCCGGCAAGAAGGCTGACGTGTCGATCATCACCGCCGAAATGTCGGATAACTTCCATGCTTATGGTCTCAAGGGGCATCGTCATACGCCCGAGATCGAGCAGCAGTTGAAGATCCTTGCCGGCACGGACGACCTGAAGCTCACGTTTGTGCCGCACCTGTTGCCGACCATTCGAGGGATTCATTCGACGATCTATATTCGCTTGAAGGACGCGTCGACTGAGATTGACCTTCAGAAACTTTATGAAGATCGCTTTGCCGACGAGTATTTTGTGGATGTGATGCCGGCCGGATCCACGCCTGAAACGCGAAGTGTGCGTGGCTCCAATTTCCTGCGCTTGGCGGTTCATCGACCGGGAAATGGTGATCTGATTATCGTGCTGGCGGTGGAAGACAATCTAGTCAAAGGTGCTGCAGGGCAGTCCGTGCAGGCGATGAACATTCTCTTCGGGTTGGATGAAAAGACGGGACTGGATGCACCGGCGCTGGTGCCGTGACAGTGTGACTCAAAAAATCTTCAGTACATTGAAGAATTTTGATATAAAAATCTTCAGCCCAGTGAAGAATTTTTGCGGTCAACGATGCAGGGCCATTCCAGATCGATGACGGAAATGTTTGCCGCAGGCGCATTGCAAAATTGCAAACAACAGCTGACACTGGTAAATCTCTAATGCATTTTTTCGAGGCTCTTCAAGGATTTTCCGTATAATCCGTAAGCTTTGCAGTGCACGCCGGCGGCGTCGCGCGAGAAGATTTTTAACGAGAAAACTTTAAAAGAGGTAAGAAGTGTTTTTCATTTCTGACGCAATGGCTCAGACCGCAGGTGCGGCCGCTGCCGGTGGTACCGGCGGTTTGCTGATGCAGATCATTCCGATCATTCTGATTTTTGTTGTGTTCTGGTTCTTCCTGATCCGTCCGCAGCAAAAGCGCCAGAAGGAACATCAGAAGATGTGCGAAGCGCTCACCAAGGGTGATGAAATCGTAACGATCGGCGGTTTGGCCGGCCGTATCGCCGAAGTGAGCGAACAGTATGTCGTGATCGAAATTAGCCGCGTTGAAGGCAATCCTGTGACGATCACGATGCAGCGCGGCGCCGTGCAGACGGTTTTGCCCCGCGGCACGCTTAAGTCGATCGACAAGTAAAAGCGGCTTTTATGCAGCGGGCGGGCCGTATCCGACAAAAAAGGATATGGCTGACGCCCGCTTTGCCGTTTAGTTAATGCACCGCAATTGGTCAATGACCTGTTGCGGTTGTTGCGCAAAAAACGGAAGTGTTTGCACAATCACCTCGTTTTTTGCCGAAACAAAACTCTCCGCGGGAGAGTTTTGTAGGCTAAGAGAAAAATCCCTTTTGCCGATTTGATTTTCGCAACGAAAGGCAACTGTGACTGATCTTGAGGACAATCGAAAGAAAGGATCACGGAATGGCCCGGAGTTTTTAGTATGAATCGATACGCTCTTTGGAAGTACATCGTCATCGGAGTGGTTCTGCTCATTGCGGCGCTGTACACCTTGCCGAATTTTTACGGTGAATCGCCTGCAGTGCAGGTGAGTTCCGGCAAGTCGACGGTGAAGATCGACGAGACGGTGCTTGCACGTGTGGAAAAGGCGCTTGCAGACGCGCAGTTAAAGCCTAACGGCGTTTTCTTTGAACGGGGTGCTCAGCAGAACACCGTTCGTGTGCGTTTTGATCCGACGGAAGCTGAAAAGCAGCTTCAGGCCCGCGAAGTGCTCGAACGCGCGCTTAATCCCGATCGCACGGATCCTTCCTACATCGTCGCTCCCAACCTGGTTCCCAACACCCCCGAGTGGCTGTTGAAGATCAACGCTCTGCCGATGTATCTCGGTCTTGACCTTCGCGGTGGTGTGCACTTCCTGTTGCAGGTCGATATGCATTCGGCCATTGAAAAGCGCGCCGAATCAACGGCAGCCGATCTGCGTACCCAGTTCCGTGACAAGCGTATCCGCCATGCCGGTATCTCTCGTCAGGGCAATACCGTTGTGATTGCCTTTAACGACGAACAGGAACGCGCTCGCGCCAATGACCTTCTTCGTTCCACGCAGCCTGATCTGGTTGTGACGGAAGGTAATCGAGCCGGCAAGTTCATTCTCTCGGCGGAGCTTTCGCAGAAGGCTATCCAAAACGTTCAGGAATATGCCTTAAAGCAGAACATCTCCACGCTGCATAACCGTATTAACGAATTGGGCGTGGCTGAACCCGTGATTGCGCAACAAGGTGCTGACCGCATCGTGGTGCAGTTGCCCGGTGTTCAGGATACGGCCAAGGCTAAGGATATTCTGGGCCGTACCGCAACCCTGGAAGTGCGCATGGTCGACGATTCGCCCGAAGCGTTGACGCAGATGGCTCAGGGGAATGTCCCCTTCGGCGATGAAAAATATTTTGACCGTGAAGGCCGCCCGATTCTTGTGAAGCGTCGTGTGGTGCTCACCGGTGAAAACTTGAATGACGCGCAGCCTGGTTTCGATTCTCAGACGCAGGAACCCACCGTTAACCTGACGCTTGACAACAAAGGCGCCCGCATCTTCCGCGATGTGACCCGTGACAATGTCGGCAAGCGCATGGCCATTATTCTCTTTGAAAAGGGTAAGGGTGAAGTGGTGACGGCTCCTGTCATTCGTCAGGAAATCGCCGGCGGCCGCGTGCAGATTTCCGGTCGTATGACGACGATTGAAGCGACGGACACCGCATTGCTCCTGCGTGCCGGTTCTTTGGCTGCTCCGATGGAAATCGTCGAAGAACGACTGATCGGTCCGTCCTTGGGTGCCGACAACATTGCTGCCGGTTTCCGCTCGACGCTTTACGGCTTCGGTTTCGTTGCGGTCTTCATGATCCTTTACTACCAGGTCTTCGGTATCGTGACGGCCATCAGCCTGATGTGCAACGTGATGTGTCTGGTGGCATTGCTCTCCATGCTGCAGGCGACGTTGACGCTTCCCGGTATTGCCGCTATTGCACTGACGCTGGGTATGGCCGTTGACTCGAACGTGCTGATTAACGAACGTATTCGTGAAGAACTTCGAATAGGGCGAACGCCGCAGCTGGCCATCAGTGAAGGCTATGGCATGGCATTTGCGACGATTGTCGACTCCAACGTCACCAGTTTGATTGCCGGTATTGCCTTGCTGATCTTCGGTTCCGGTCCGGTGCGAGGCTTTGCTGTGGTGCACTGCTTGGGCATTATGACGTCGCTCTTTACCTCCGTGATTGTCTCGCGCAGCATGGTGAACTTCATCTACGGTCGCCAGAAGAAGTTGACGCGAGTGCATATCGGTCAGGTCTGGCGCCCGGATACGGCGCAGACGCAGTCGAAGTAAAGAATTAAGAGAGGAAAATCATGGAGTTTTTCCGAATTCACAAGACGATCCCGTTCATGCACTACTCGCATATTCTGAACGCGATCTCTTTGCTTTCATTCATTGTTGCCGTGTTCTGGATCTTCTATCACGGTCTGGCTCTGTCCATTGAGTTTACGGGCGGCACCCAGGTTGTGGTGCAGTATCCGGAAGCTGTTCAGACGGAACAGATCCGCGAACAGATCCAAAGCAAACTCGGTGTTGAAGCAGCCGTGCAGAACTACGGTACGGCGCGCGACATCATGATTCGTCTTCCGATGAAGGAGGGCGAAACGTCTGGTCAAATGGCCGGGGAACTTCTGAAGGTGCTTCAGGAAACTGCTCCCGGTGTCAAGATGCTCAATAACGAGTTCGTGGGTCCACAGGTTGGTGAAGAACTTGCGACCGATGGTTTGACGGCTCTGTTGCTCGTTGTGGCCGGCATCATTATTTACCTGTCGATGCGATTTGAGTGGAAGTTCGCTATTGCCGCCATCATCGCCAACTTGCACGACATCGTGATCGTGGTCGGTATCTTTGCCGTGATGAATTGGGAATTCTCGCTTCCTGTTCTGGCGGCAGTGTTGGCCGTGTTGGGTTACTCCGTTAACGAATCCGTGATTATTTTCGACCGTGTTCGTGAACACTTCCGCAAGATGCGCCGCACGGAAACGGTTGAGGTGATCAACTCGGCCATTACGGCCACGATTTCGCGTACGGTGATCACACACGGTTCGACACTCGCGATGACGCTAGCGATGTTTTTCTTCGGTGGTCCAGCACTTCACTACTTTGCGTTGGCGCTGACGATCGGTATTCTTCTGGGCGTCTACTCGTCGGTGTTCGTGGCAGCTGCGATTGCGATGTACCTCGGCGTGAAGCGAGAAGACCTCGTGAAGCCCATCAAGAAGGATGAGGTGCAGGAGATGGTGCCGTAAGAGTTATTTTGCTGAAGATTCTGAACGTTACTTAAGTTGCTCCAAACGTGGAAAGCGCGAGTTGAGCAGCTCGATACAAATACAAGCCCACGCCTGGCGAGAATCGTATTTCTCTTCCAAGCGTGGGTTTTTCTTACACAAAAATAGTAAGAAAAGGATGAAGGAGGAAAAATATCAACGGGAGATGAAATAAATAGAAAATGGTAGATTTAAGGAGAAATAATGTAGTGGATTCAGTGAATAATCATAAATTATTGATGGGCTAAAGTATCAGGATATAGTTTTCTCGCGAAGATTGTATAGATTAAAGTATGAAAGCGATAATCAACAAGATTGAAATTAGATAGTTATTTGCGGTGCTTCAATAAGCTTACTATTAGCTGATGTACGAGCGATATTTATGTATAAAGCTTTCAATATTGTGGGAAGCTAATAAAATTCCCAGAGCGAAAATAGTTGAGCTTATTGAGGTTCAAAAAGAATTTCGCTGTAACAAAAATACAGTGCTATATCTAAGGATATCAGTTAGAATTGTGTAGCTCTTTAGCGTTTTAGGGCAGTCTTGTCCTTGTCGGGTGCTGAGCCAGACACTAAGTGATTGGTTCGGATGAAGTTGCGCGAGTTGCGGCTTCTTCCGGCCTAATGTTCGGAAAAAGCCGCAACTCGCGCGGCCGCTAGTAAAGGGCGTCTTTATGACCATGCTTGCTTGCCTTTCTGAGAGGCTGAATATATCTGAGACGCAGTGCCGAGAATTTTTGACGGGAGCGTCACGTAAATATAAGAGCTACCTGATTCCTAAGCGGTCAGGAGGATATCGACGCATCGCACAGCCATCAAAAGAGCTTAAAAGCTATCAGCGTGCCTTTTTGAGTCTCTATGATTTTCCAGTACATAACAATGCAATGGGGTATGTGAGAGGACGAGGGATTAGAGATAACGCTTTGATGCATGCTTCTAATCCATATTTGTTTAAAACTGACATTGCCAATTTTTTTAATTCTATTAGGCCTCATTTGTTCTGGTTAGTTTTGAGACAACTAGCTAAAGGAGAGATTAAAACTCAGCAAGAAGTCCGTCTAAAGATGGAAAGTTTGTTTGAATCATTGATCTCAGAAAGAGAATTTGTAGAGGAACTGATATTTTGGCGTCCTGGGAGACGATCAGAAAAGCTTATACTAAGTATTGGTGCACCATCATCACCTACGATTTCCAATTTTTGTATGTTTATTTTTGATGAACATATATCGCAAATTTGTGCCGATTATGGAATTGTTTATACTCGTTATGTTGATGATTTAACTTTCTCGACTGCGATCCCAAATATACTGCCTGGATTTATTCATAAAGTTCGAGAAGAGCTTAAAAATTGCTTCTCAGGTGCGATGGAGCTAAATCTGAAAAAGACCGTGCTTTCTTCTATGGCACATAACAGACGAGTAACTGGAATCACATTAACAAATAGTGGAAATTTATCAGTTGGAAGAAAGCAGAAACGCTATATAAAACATTTGGTACATTTGTTTATTGAAAAAAATATAACTGAAGAAGATTTCGTTTACTTGAGGGGATACCTGTCATATGCACGTTATGTCGATCCTGAGTTTGTTGTGTCACTATTTAATAAATATACTTATGAGATAATGAATAAAATTGTGTGCTGGTAGCTGGCTTAGTGCTGAGTGACTTAAAGTTATATAGTTGTTTTGTTTTTTTAAGAGATTTTTCTATGAGCTTATTTGAAGATCTTGTTAAGGTAAACGACTTGCTGATTTCAGAAGAGGAGAAAGCTCTGAAGGTTAAGTCTCTAATTACAGATCCTTCGACGAAAGGCGAAAGTTTTCCTGATAATATCCGATTGGAGTCAATGCAATTTCTTGATTTTAGATTGTTCAGAAACGCTGAACTAAATTTAACCTTTCCTCTTACAGTGCTGGTAGGTGTGAATGGTCGTGGTAAGACTTCGATATTAGAAGCTATTGTTCATCACTTAACTTGGTTAATAGCTAAAATCGGGAAAGAAAAGGGGACGGGAAGTAGTTTAGTCGAAGCGGATATTTCAAAAGAGTCATTGGAAGGTTCTTCGGCACAGGTAGTAGCGGTATACAAAGTCGGAGGCGAGATCGGTGAGGGGAAAGAAAAAAAGAGAGGGAATCTTTTAAGTGCTACGTTGGTAGCCAAAAAATTGCTCAGCACATCATCAGTTTCATCTAGCTTTGAAAGCTACACTCAGTATGGCGAAATTATTCGTTGTTTAATAAAATCTGTAGGGACTATAAATCTTCCGTTGCTAGCAAGTTACGGAGTTGAGAGAACCTGTTTGATGCGAAAAAGAAAAAAAGGTTCCGGTTCTTCAACCTATAAGAAGCTCTCACAGGCAGAGGCTTTTTCATCAGCCTTGATGGGGACGAAGTCGTTTCAATCGTTGGCTTTTATTGATTGGTTCATAGCTCAATCAAAAATATCTGCCAATGCATCAGATTTTCGCAAAAAAGAAAGAGCCAATAAATCAATTCGGTTAATGCGAGAGGCATTGAAAGGAATTATTCCTGATTTTCAAAATATTCGATTAGATTTGGGGAAGGGGGGAGATGATATTCTTATTTGCATGAATGCTTCAGAAGTATATTTTGAACAATTGTCGGATGGCCAGAGATTATTTATTTCTCTTGTGGCAGATATTGTTTGGAGGCTTATAGAATTAAATCCGATTAGAGACTGCCCGTTAAATGGACATGGTATTGTTTTAATTGATGAAGCAGAATTACATTTGCATCCGACTTGGCAACAGGTTATTTTGCCAGGATTGATTCAAGCTTTTCGCGGTCTCCAATTCATTGTCACAACACATAGTCCACAAGTTGTATCTACGGTAGCTAGAGACGCTGTGCGTCTATTAAATGACAAAGTAGGAACAACAACTAAAGTTATTTACAATAAACCAGAATTTGAAACTAAAGGACGGCAAAGTAGCGATATTTTGTCTGAAGTTATGCAAACTCATCCGAGACCCGATGTTAAAGAAAAAAGGTGGCTTTCAGAATGCTATCGATTAATTTTATCGGGTCAAGAAGAGAAAAGATTTGAAGTGGAAGCTCTATTAAAGAAAATAAGAAATCATTTTGGGGAAATGAGTGTTGAATATCAAAGTTTGGCAAATTTAACACGACAAAAAGTGGTAGAAAGTTGAATGAAATTTATTTTTCGTCCCGAAAAAGAGCCTAAAGAATTGGTTTATTTTAGAAAGAAGTATTCTGAGTGGGGAGAAATTTATCCAGAAGCTAAAGTTCATGGTAAAAATAAGAACAAGACTACAAAAGATCGAGATGAAAAAGCTAGGAAAAAATTAAAATCGTTGCTTATTAAAATGCAAAACAGGCGATGTGCTTATTGTGAAATTTTACTAAAAGATGAAAAGGATGCCTCTATAGAACATTTTGTACCACGATCTAGTACTAAGGGTTGTGCTAAAATGTGTAAAAATGATTTTGAATGGGAAAATTTATTTATATCATGTTTAAATGATTCAAGTTGTGGGACTTTGAAGGCTGATAAACTTCCAGAGGATGTGTTTAAACCAGATAATTTGAATCAGAGAAAAGTTGAAGAGTATTTTGGTTATAATCCTGAGGGTGAAGTTTTTGCGTTATCCGGTCTTAATGAAGAAAATGAACGTCGAGCAAATAATACAATAGAATTTTTTGGATTGAATTGTCCTAGTCTTGTGAATAAGCGTAAACGTGCATTAATGCTTATGAAAAGCAAGTTTCATAGAGAAATATCCATTATGCCGAATGATGAACAGAAATGTGCAGAGATAAGTGCGAATTATGTTAAAGGTCTTCAAGGTTTTGATGGATCCTGTGAGTTTTGGCAAACACAATTAGATTTGCTAAGAGATTATAAGTGCAATGATGTGATAGAAAATTTCTTAGAGTAGATAGAGATAACGTGCAATGCCGAATAACAGGTGATAGCAATTTTTGACTATTGTGTTTTATTGTTCGATATTTCTTTGAGACTGTTGTTGCTTCTTTAGTTTACTGGACTGTTTTTCAATATGAGAAGGCACTGCGATTGTGAATAAACTTCTTCAAATGATACTTATCAGAAGATTCTCAGGGTGGGAGGAGGCTGTCGGCAGAAAGTAGCGCGATAATTCTCGATTTTTAATTTTGGTGCTCAAAATCGAGGTATTGCATTCTGAGCTTATCGGCATTCAAGGATCGCGGTTTTGACTTCAGACAACCTGCCAAGTTGAAATGAATTTTCAACCTTAGCAGACTCGTAGCCATTGCCACATTTGAGCATTATTAAATCTACTGATGTGTCGGTGCTGAAAAATTTTTTCTCAAATACAGGTTCATGGAGGCATTCAACCGTCTCGGTGTTCGCACGAATGCGATGAAACTCAAGGCCAAGCGCGAAGCGGTGAAACCGTGGCTCAGGGGCGGCTGAACAAACCTGTGTACGAGACTCTGCACACTCTAAATCGCAAGCTACAGGGACACTGCAACTACTATGAGGTAAACGGGAAATTCAAATTCATTGCGAAGTTTTATCGCTACGCTCAATACAGAATTGACTGGATGCTGAGGCGGCGTAGTCAGAGATGTAAGCTCACGTGGGAGAACTGGAACTGGGACGTGGGCGCGGAATTTCGAATCTCGATAAAAACGCCCGAATTACAAGGCCTGCTCCCTTAATCTGAATTGATAAGGGGATCGCATCTCCAGCTGTGAATGGGGCCGAGTTCCATTGTAATAAGATATCCAACAAGTCACAGTATCCTGCGCCTCCTTTCGGCTGCTGAAGCATCCGGATAGCGGTAGCGTTTCCCGCTTCAGGGTTGCCCAAAATGATTCGGCCGGAGCGTTGTCCCAGCATTGCCCACGCTCGCTCATAGAGCCACTGATGCCCTGGCGCAGAAAAAAATTCCTGAAAAACATGGCTTCAGTACTGTGAGCCTTGATCACTGTGAAAAATCAAGCCAGGAGCCGGGTGCTCATTGGCAATAGCCATACGCAGGGCGTCCACAACCAGAGACGTTTTCATGCTGGAGTCAAAACTGTAGCCAACCAGGCAGCGACTGGCAGATCAAGCACACTGGCCATAAATTGAATTTTTACGTTTATAGAGACCTTGTTTTACGCACATGGAAACAGCGGCTTTTGCACGCATTGAAACGCATGTTTACGGCGCTGTGCCAGCAAAAGTCGAGTGCAACGGAGCTGACTAAGATTTGGTGGGAAAAGAGGAAGACTTATCCACAACCGAAGGCCGCTCAGCCTACATACTGGGCCGTAGGCCGAGGCTGTGGATAAGTCGTGCCCGTCTGAGTGAATTTGAGAATTATCAAGCTACTCAGAAGTGGAATATGAGTCTCAATTCAGTCCTTGTACCTTCGTGTCATTTTTGGGAAGTCCGCCGTACTCTGGGCGGCTGCGCATCGAATTGCCTTGCAACAACAGACGGTGGCTGTTGAGACTCAATCGATCCAAAATCGAGTCAGCCATCAGTGCGTCATTGAGGTACTCATTCCACTGTTTAACCGGAAGGACGCTTGTGACGATAAAACTGCCGTGCTGCATGTGATTCTCTATGATTTCATACAGGCTGAAGCGCTTGTCGTCATCAAGTTGTCCTATTCCCCAGTCGTCCAAAATCAGCAGATCAAGTTTTCCCAAGCTCGAAAGATACTGTCTGCGGCCGACTGACGTGTTTTCAGTGCATAAACGCTCGTATTCCTTGAGCATCTGAGCCACGCGATAGTGCTTAACTCTGAATCCGGCCAAGCAAGCTGTGTGTCCAAGCGCGTCAGCCAGCCAACTCTTGCCGCAACCGGTAGCGCCGGTAATGATGACGTTCTGGTGGAATCGGATGTAATCATTGGACGCCAGAGTGTCGAGCAGCGATCTATTGATTTGGCGATCTGCATTCCAGTCAACTCGTGCAATGCACGCATCGGCATAACGGAAATTGGCCTGTTGCAGACGTCTTTTGAGAGCTTCTTCGTCGCGTCTTTCGCATTCGCAGTGCAACAACTTCGCGAGATACTCTGCGTGAGACAGATTTGCCGTCGTGACATCTTGTTCAAGTTCCATGGCGTATCTGATCATGGGGGTCAAGCGCAGGCGTTTTGCGACGTCAAGGAGCGAATCAAGTGAACAGGGCATAACTGACTCCTTTACTCATAGTTGCCTCGAATGTTTTCGCAGACAGTGAATTTTGGAGCTTGGTTTGAAACCCCGAAATTCAATTTCCCGTTGGATTTATTGGCAAAATCAATCTGCTCGCAAAGCTGACGAATGTACTTGTAACTGACGTAATCGTCTTCCAAAGCGATAGCAACAGCTTTTCGAATGACGCTCGGAGCAAAAGAACGGAATAAACCAAATACGGCGCCACAAGTGCGACCACTGGGAAAATTGCCTTTTTTGTCCGTTAGATAGGCAACAAAATCCGTAGCCAAATGCTCGGTCATTCCCTTCTTAACAAACAATTCAATCCATTCCCGACTCGTACGACGGTAGTGTTTTTCGGCGTCTGTCAGGTGCTCATCAAGCAAATGGGTTTTAGGTCCTTTCGTACTCGTATACCGCTGATGAGTGCCAAGTCGTTTCATGGTTTCGGAATCGTAGATTTCGACTGCGGCTCGACACACGCGGACAACGACTTTTTTGCCAACGTATTCAGCGGGGACACTGTAGCGGTGTCCACCATCGGAAGAGATGCGAATACAGTGAGCTTTATCGGCAACCAACACTTTCCATTGCCCCGGCTCAAAAGGCAGACGAGGCAATGGAGTCAAGTTGCAGCGCTCTTCCTGCTCGAAACGAGAGCGTCGACTGTCGGTAATGCCTCTTCCTCGAAAAGGTTTATCGTTGAGTTCATCGAGACGCTTTCGAATTTGCCTGTTGAGATCATCAAGATCGTAAGCCGGAGCCGGATGATCCAAATTCATTTGAGTGACAATCCAGCGCTCGACATCGTTGACCGCAGCTTCAACTCGATTTTTTTGCTTTGGGGTTCTTGGTTTACAGGCCCATGGCTGCATGCCGTAGTAAGTGCATAACGATTGAATGGCGTATTGAATTTCGGCTTCCTGCCAGTTTGGCACTCGAACCAGCGGCGCAGCGTTATCCATCACAAGAACCCGAGGCACGCCGCCAAAGTACTCCAGTGCATCAACAATGCCATAGATCCAGCTGGGTTGAGTTTCGTCGTTGAATGCTTCGGTGAAAAGCATGCAACTGTAGGGCAACGTTGCGACGAACAGCTTGGACTCGTGAAGTACGCCATCAGGATCAATCCACTTGATCTTGTCGCCGGCAAAATCAATTTCCATGCGCTCACCGGAAATTCTTTCAATATTGCCGCCGCTCTGCCGCACTCCATTGTCAGCTTTCCAGCGGGCATAGCCGCGGCTGAAGGATGTGTAGGTATAAACGGGACGAGAGGTTTGAGCTTTGAATTTCTCATAGAGCATCTGAAGCGTGACACCCCGGCGCTGAAGCTGACTGTGAATCTGCGGCCAATCCGGCTCGACAAATTTTGAACCCGAAGTTGGGTAGAAAAACTCTTCAAGCTCATTGTCTGTGAGCTTGAGCAACTTCCGGGGAGATTTATCCCCGTCTCAGACGCAAGCGTAAATTTTCACTTTGACGCAACGAGATCTTTCCACCTAAAAATAGGAAAGATCAAATGACGAAAAACTGGAGGATCATTCGTGAAGGAGTCCAACATAGGAGCCCTTCAAGCATGATCAACGAAAATCAGGTCGGTGAAATTCTCAGTCGACGACAAAGAAACGAATCCATCAGTCAAATTGCGCGAACAATGAACCTCAGTCGACCAACGGTGAGGCGATACGCAAACATGCCTGAGGAACAAGCCCAGCAGGCAAGAACGCACCAGAAGCTCAACCGATGCAGCATTCTGGACGAATATCGAGATCAAATAGAAAGAATCTTCTATGACACAGAAGGTAATTGCGTCAATGTCCAGGAAGTATTCGCCAAACTTCATCCAGAAATGCAGCCTTCGCTACGTCTGATTCAATGGTACTGCCAGAAAGAAGGTTTCCGCAGTTGCTTGCGCCATACACGAGCTACCAAGCACACCAGAAGTATCGAAACACCTCCCGGGTTTGAGGTTCAGATTGATTTCGGCGAGAAAACCGTTTCAGTCAACAGCGAACCAACGACGATCCATTTTTTTACTGCGACTTTGGGGTACAGCAGAAAAATCTATGCCGTGTTCTACAAAGCCGAAAACTTTGAAGTGTGGGCGCACGGTCTGGAGCAAACATTCTTGCACTTTGGCGGTATTCCGCGACACGTGGTTTGTGATAACGCGAAAGCCCTCGTTTATCAACCGGCAGCCAATGGTCAACCAATCGAGTACAACAAACGATTCAAAGCAATTTGTCGCTACTGGGGTACGAATCCTCAAGCCTGTAAGCCCCACAATCCAGAGGAAAAAGGCAAAGTAGAACGCACTGTTAGCTACGTGAAGTCGAGCTTTTTGAAGGATTTTCGAGCCTTCACTTCGCTGGAGGACATCCAAGAGAAATTCGAACTTTGGACTGAACAGTGGGCTGATAAGCGACGTATGCACACAGCTGACGGCTTGCCATTTACTCCGCGAGAAAAGTTCACTTTGGATAAGGCGGCTTTACTGCCAATCTCCAAACCACCTTTAAACAACTACCGTTTGGAAAAAAGAAAAGTGGGCATCGGTGGCCTTATCACCGTGGACTATTGCCGTTACCAGTTACCAGCCGAGTTGACGGAACAGTCTGTCGATCTGATGATCGGAGTTAACACGATCGTCGTACTTCACCAAGGGAGCACCATTGCGCGTTTAGATAAGAACACCGACGCCGTCAAAAGTATGGCACGTATTCTCAAACGTGACGCAAACGATATGGTTGGCAAGGCTCTTGCCGCCAACACCTGGGTGGCTAACAGTCTGAAATACAACCCTTTGGGACGTTCGTTGTCCGATTATGAGGAGGCCGCACGATGGTGAAAACAGCCACTCAGATCGAGCAAATCAAACAAATGGCTAAGTCACTTCGGCTCACGCTCATTTCTGAAGACTTGGAAATGATGCTCCACGAAGCCGATGAGGCCAAAATGTCTCATCGCGAGTTCTTGATGCACATATTCAGTTTGGAGTTGAAACGTCGAAGCATTCATCGCATCAAAATGGGTGTTATGGCCGCTCATTTTCCAATGCAAAGGACATTGGAGGGTTTTGATTTTTCTGTGCAGCCCAGTATCGAGCCGGCCAAGGTACGCGATCTGGCTCAATGCGATTGGATAGCTCAAGGCCACAATCTGCTGCTACAAGGTCCACCGGGAGTAGGCAAAACGCATTTGGCAATAGCCTTGGGAAGAGCCGCGATCGAGAAAGGGTACTCAACCCTGTTCGTAACAGCAGCACAACTCGTCAATACGTTGATAAAGGCACAGGCAACGGGATGTCTGGAAGATCGACTTACAGCCTTATTTAAGCCGAAGCTACTGATCATTGATGAGCTGGGTTACGAACCTATGGGACCAGAGACAGCACATCTGTTATTCAGCTTGTTTAACCAACGTTATGAACGCAGGAGCATTGTCATTACGACAAACCGGCATATCACGGACTGGGGCGTATTACTAGGGGATCCAACAGCCACATCGGCCATCCTAGACCGTTTTTTGCATCATAGTTGTACCCTGACAATCAATGGAGACAGCTATCGCCTATTGGAGAAAAAAAGAGAGGGACTAATAATAAATCAACCACCGCAACTCACGACACAATCGTAAATCTCTCTGGAAAGGTCTCATTGCGTTTACCCTGGAAAAAAGTCATTGCGCTTGACACCCCGCGCACAGAGGCGTTGAAAATGCGGCTAATGGACGTCTTTGGAGACGCCCAATTGATCTTCAAGCTCTCGGTAAGAACGGTTCTGGGTAACGCAGGCAAGAATTTGCCTGATTTGGTGAGATGAAAGTTTTTTCATCAAATCCTCCATGTAGGTGTTACAGGAAAACTTGATGATGGGGATCCATCCTGCCCTGAAGTGTTTCAATAAGCGTAAATGCCGATTTTTGCCCCCCTGTTTCTATGTGTGCAAAAGGCCTGTTTCAATCAGCGTAAAACGTGGTTTCTATGCGCGCAAAATCCCAATAAATAACCAGCCCTCGTCGGTTGGGATGTAAGTGATGTCTCCGCACCAAGCCTGATTGATCGCATAGCGGTTGAACT
>ERZ650918.120-NODE-120-length-88329-cov-10.139316_pt1 | contig 88329 bp, 84 predicted proteins | sample MGYA00514758_ERZ650918 | MGnify/ENA metagenome assembly ERZ650918 | reverse complement strand
TATTCACAAATCTTATATCAGTTTTTAACGTTTACACAAAACTTGAAACGGTCTCCTATCCTGTCTGCCAACAGGATAGGCGGTGTCCTTAAGGACATTCATTAACCTAAACTCGGAGCATCCACCTTTGGAGTGGGTGCTTTCTGTTTAATTAGATATTATCATTTTATGTCTGATAATTCAAGAGGTTTCGCTAATTTGGAAAAATTTTTACAGTAAGCCTGTCAGTCCCTTTCGACACAACCATGTTGTCATCAAGCAGATGCTGCTTGATTTCTTCGATGTTCTCATTAATACGCTGTAAACTGGCGTTGAATTCTTCTTCAGAATAATCATCTTTCGCATTTATCATATTTTTACGAATTTCCAGAGCTTTCATATAGGTACAAAGTTTCTTGTTGATGAGATTGTTCTTAAATGAGAGCTTAACAGTTGAAGGCTTGAAATTGCCCTCATCATCTTTATCTGCTTCAAATTTCATATCAATCTGATCGTCTAATTTAAACAGCAATGATAATACATCAGAAACTGTTTCTATATCAAAATCCATGAAAATGTTAATACTGATGCCTAATGCATTGGCAATCTTTAAAAGCTGGTCAGGCTTTGGATTTCGGATTCCGTATTCATATTTCTTTATGGTTGCGGAGTTTATACCGGATAGCTGACCAAGCGTATCTTGCGATATTCCACGCATATTACGAAAATATTTAATCTTTTCTCCAGTAGTCATAAAAATGCTCCTTTATGATTTGTTAGATCTATTCTATCACAATAGGACACATTTGTGTATAAAAAGTTTGATGAATTACTTAATAGACACAAATGTGTACCGTATAATACGGATAAATAAGGACACAAAAGTATACCAATGTAAAACACGAAAGGAGAATGCAATATGGAGAATACGATGAAGATGTATGTAACAGCAGATGAAGCAGCACAGATTCTTGGAGTATCAAGAGGATATGCTTACAAAATTATTCGTGGTCTTAATAATGAATTGAAAGAAAAAGGCTATCGGGTGATTTCAGGCAAGGTACCTACAAAGTATTTTGAAGAAAAGTTTTATGGTATGGCAGTTGGTTAATGGAGAGGAGATGATAATATGCCGGCTACAAGAGATGGTAAGGCTTGGCGTAGCCAGTTCTATTATGAGGACTGGCAAGGCATACGCCATAAGAAGAACAAAAGAGGTTTTAAGACAAAAGCAGAAGCAGAGGAGTGGGAGCGTAACTTCCGGCAACAGCAGAGAAAGGATCTGGATATTAACTTTGAGAATTTCGTTGAAATCTATTTTGCTGATGTGGAGAACCGGCTTAGAGAAAGCACAATCAAGAATAAAAGATATGTGTTTGATTTGAAAGTTACACCATATTTCAAAAAGAAAAAGATGTGTGAGATTAAGACTTCAGATATCAGGGCTTGGCAGAATGAATTGATTAAGCAGGGGTACGCACCGACTTATCTTAAAAGTATTAATAACCAGTTGGCAGCACTATTCAATTATGCGGTCAGATATTATGACTTGAACGATAATCCATGTAGGAAAGCAGGAAGTATCGGGAAAAGCAAGGCTGATGATATGGAGTTCTGGACAAAACAGGAGTTTAAGCAGTTTCTTTCGTCTATGGATAAGAAACCAGGGGCGAGAATGGCATTTATGCTTTTGTATTGGACCGGAATGCGTATAGGAGAATTGCTAGCACTCACTTATGAAGATATTGATTTGGAAAAACGAATTATAAGCATTTCCAAATCATATCAGAGATTGGATGGAAAGGATGTAATTACACCACCTAAGACACCAAAGAGCAATCGTAAGATTACTATTCCCCCATTTCTGGTAGAAGAATTAAAAGAATATTGCAGTCATTTATATGGAATTATGCCAAATGAAAGAATGTTCCGGTTTACAAAATCTTATATGGAGCATGAGATTGTACGAGGCATAAAGGAAACAGGAGTTAAGAGAATCCGTATTCATGATTTGCGTCACAGCCACGCATCGCTTCTGGTGGAACTTGGATTTCAGCCTTTGGCAATAGCGGAGCGGCTGGGACATGAAAAAATAGAAACAACATTAAATACTTATTCACATTTATACCCTAATAAGCAGGCAGAACTGGCAGATAGACTAGAACTGGAGAATGAGGAGGACGAGTTATGAGCGGAGTACACAAACATCCAACAATCAGCTTTCGAGTATCGGACAGAGAGAGGGAAATGATTGAAGTCAAGATACTTGCAAGCGGTATGCAGAAGAAAGATTATTTTGTACGTTCCTGTATTTATAACAGAATATGTGTTGTAGGCAAGAAAGAGGTAATTTACAAGCTTGTAGAGGAATTACAGAATATGCAGACAAATATTTCTGTACTTGTAAAGCAACTGGAACAGAAGGAGGTAACGCTAACGGCTGATGGTCTGGCAGATATGCGAAATGACTGTATGGATATATTACAGGCGATTATTGCAATACTGGATGGTGCAAAGTATCTCTGGCAGGGAGTACAAGTTGATAAAGAAAAAAGTCCTGACAGCGGCAATTGTTAGGACTTGCGGTAACAAAAGAAGACCTCTGTTACACATATAAATACAACTAGAGTATAGCAGAGGTTCTTCTAAGGAGCAAATAAAAGATTGGAAAATGGAGGACTTTTATGGAGGAACAGAAGACAGAATTAAAGATGATACGGATGTCGGAGGTTGAGTCACAGGAAGTGAAATGGCTGTGGTATCCGTTTATACCATATGGGAAGCTGACAATTATTCAAGGAGATCAGGGTGATGGAAAGATCACATTGGTGTTAAACATAGCAGCAAAGCTGTCAAAGGGAGAATGCCTCGACAGTGATATGGATGTACAGGAGCCGGTAAATGTCATTTATCAGACAGCAGAGGATGGACTGGCAGATACAGTAAAGCCGAGGCTTGAACTTGCAGGGGCGGACTGTGAAAAGATATTGGTTATTGATGAAAGTGATAAATCCCTGTCTATGGCAGATGAAAGGCTTGAAGAGGCACTTGCTAAGACTGGGGCAAAAGTATTGATATTAGACCCGATACAGGTGTATCTCGGTGGTGGTATGGATATGAACCGGGCAAATGAGGCAAGAGATATGACGAAGAAGCTGGGAGCATTAGCAGAAAAATACCAGTGTGCAATTCTTCTTATTGGTCATATGAATAAGGCATCGGGGAATAAAGCAGCATACAGGGGCATGGGTTCCATTGACTTCTTTGCTGTGGCGAGGAGTGTGCTTCTGGTCGGCAGAATAGAGGGAGAACCTAATACAAGAGCAGTTGTTCAGATAAAGAATAATCTTGCGGCATTTGGACATCCGAAGGCATTTATGTTATCAGAAACGGGCTTTCGTTGGTTGGGAGATTATGAGATTACAGCAGATGAAGTACTTGGCGGTATGGCACCAAAGGCAAATAAGCTGGAACAAGCAAAGCAAATGCTTCGTGAATTGGCAGAAACAACTAATATGGTGCAGAGTAATGAAATATTTGAAATGGCTGATAAACAGGGCATTTCAAAGAGAACATTGGAAAATGCAAAGAAAGAATTGGGCATCCAGGCAAAGAAAATCAATAACTCGTGGTATTGGGAATTGGATGCAGTAAAACAGAGATAGGACAAGAACGCAACATTGCAGGCTATATAGAAATTGCGGAGATAAAATTTGCAAGGTTGCAAAGCATATAGACTTTGCAGTGTTGCGGTCTTGATTGAATTGGAAAGGAATGGTGGATTGATATGAAAAATGTACAGATTTCAGAAGAACTTTTCGTTGCGATAATGAGATATTTTATGTTGGAACAGGAGGAAATGTTGCCTCAGATAAAACAGGGACTAGAGAAGAAACTGGATGCAATGGTAATGAGAGAATTATATACAAAATATAAGACTGCGCTAACGGAAGAAGAAAAGGAAAAGGCTCGAAAGGAATATTTGGATAGACGAGGTGTGCCGGAGAGCTTTCGGTGGTAGTTTTTCTTAAACATATATAACGGCTGCGTGTCACGCTTCCGTTAGAATGGATAAGGAAAATGTGGTGTGCTTGACATAGTGGAGGCTTGTGTACATTGACTGCCGCAGGCAGAAAAGCTCCCGGCAGGGCGCAAAACCTGACTTGTCAGGTTGCATTTTTGATGGCGACAGCTGTCAAAAGTGCTTTTGCGTTACTTTCGACGAAAGTAACAAAGCCAGAGCGAGGAAACCTCGCTCTATGCCAATATCCGGCGCTAATATGACGGATAAAAGAAAGGGGAAGATTGCCTATGGAGAGAACGATAAGTGCAATGATCGGAAAAGGTTCTGTGAACCATAATACCAGAGCATTTACAGCTAAGAATGTAGATAAAAACAGAAGTGCTGATAATGTGGAATTTTGCCAGGAAGATATTAAGCAGGTTTATCATAAATTGTTTGATGAAGCACGGGAACAATATAATGCAAAACAGAAACGGAAAGATCGGGTAATTGATAATTATTATGAAAAAATCAGGAAGGGTAAGCAGGAAAAGTTATTTCATGAAGTGATATTTCAGATTGGAAATAAAGATGATATGAATGCCAAAAATGAAGATGGATTGTTGGCAAAAAGGATTTTAACGGAATTTATGGATGAGTTCCAAGCTAGAAATCCTAACTTGTATATATTCTTGGCACATTTGCATATGGATGAAGAAACACCGCATCTGCACATTGATTTTGTACCATATATTATGGGAAGTAAGAGAGGACTTGATACAAGGGTATCATTAAAATCTGCACTAGCGGCAGAAGGATTTGCTGGTGGTACAAGGGGTGCAACAGAATTAAATCAATGGATTGCATCAGAGAAGCAGGAACTTGCTACAGTTATGGAGCAATATGGTGTGGAATGGGTGCAAAAGGGTACACATGAGAAGCATTTGTCGGTGCTTGAATTTGAAAAGAAAGAACGAGCAAAAGAAGTAGCTGAGCTGGATAGCCAAAAACAGGAAATAGCTTCGACAGTTGCACAGCTTGGCAAAGAGGTTTCAGTAAAGAAACAGGAGTTAAATGATATTGCATCAGAAAAGCAAATAGCAGAAGCAGCAGTGCAAAAGGCAAAAGAAGAAAGTGCAGCGGCACAACAGGAGAATAAGACATTGCTTGCAAATAATCAGGATTTGCGTGTGGAGAATTCTAGGCTTGAAAGCCGTAAAGACAGGCTCCGTATGGAAAATCATGATTTGAAGCAGAAACAGTTACAGTTGCGTACAGATAATGAAGAACTGGAACAACGGCATGAAGATTTACAATACACAAATAGTGAATTGAAGAATGTGAATGACCAGTTGTCCACAGACAATTATACACTAGAGCAAAGGAATGAAGCATTGCAATCGGATAATCAGGCATTAAGACAGAAATACAATGATTTGCAACAGAATAATGTTCAACTTGAAAAGCAACAGAAAGAGCTTAAGAACCATATAGAGCAGATAGTGCAGTCGGAGCAGTTATTACAGCGTGATGTAAGAAAGTATGATGAAGCACCGGAGTGGCAATTGCCGGAACCGGGAGCATTTGCAAGTGCTAAGTCATTTCGGGATAAGGTAGTCATGCCATTTGTGAATAAGCTTAAAACACTGATAAAGAATCTGACAATCCAGTGTGTAAGGCTAAAAGAGGAAGTAATACAGCTTCGAAAGGAAAAGAAGAGATTGTCAGATGATGTGGAGTTTTACAAGGGCAAGATTAAGGATATGAGTGATAGGACAGAGCTGTTGCAGGAAAAGGCTGATGATCTGGAGCGTGTGAAGAGATATGCCGGTGCGGAGCAGATCGATACGATTATTCGTAAGGTAAATGAACAGGAGCGTACAGAGCAACAGATAAGACGGTATGACAGGTCTTATGGGGTAAGATAATGGGAAGGATGGATTGATGAGATGAAAGATAATCGAATGGATAATATCGTGGAATGAGCTTATAACATGGATAACGGATATGTTGAGGTGTGGTTTACAGATGGAAATATGTTGCGAATAAGTGGAGGCTGCTCTGAGGACAACAGAGCAGTCACTGGCGAAGCTGCATAGGTTGTTGGGTAACAAGCCGATAGAGTATGTGGCAATGGTTTTGTCCGGGAAAATGCAGGCATATTGTGATATTGAGGATGATATGGTTAAGGGAATGTTTGTGACGATTGTGCAGGGGTATCTGAAGAAGGGGTATAACCGGGCTACGGCGGAAATGATGGCTAGGGAGTTTTTTAGGTATGAGAGTTGAAAAATAGTTGACAAAATATTATTTTAATATTATTTTAATATTAAAGTGATGAATATGGAGGTGCATTGTGGCTACTAATTTAATGAATGTCTTCAAAAATACAGATTTAAAAAATATAGGTAAATCAACGGCAGATGTTATGTCATTAGCATTTAAACCAAATAAAAAAACAGGTGCTAAAATTGCAAGAGCTGTATTAAGTGATGGAACAACGCTTATTAAAAGTGTAACGGCATCTGGAGTGGTTTCGGAAACCATTCATAAATTACCGGAGATTGCATCAGTGGCGCAAAGAAATGAAGTTATAAGAGATTTGGCAAAACAGAAAATAAACCAGGAAACAATAGCTGCCATGTTAGATGTATCCCAATCAACGGTTTCAAATGTATTGAAAAAAAAATAATAGTAATATTTTTAAAGATTATACAGAAAGAAGGTGTTATTTTGGGAGATAGAGTTGATGTTAGTACCTTTGCAAATTCACAATGTGCAATTAGAGAATACATGCATTTTAAATTGGAGAATGAATATATGCATGAGGCAAGAGTTTTAGTATCATCTATGGGAAAAACTCGGTATAATGATATTCTGAAGGTAGTACCTCGAATTGAAACAAATAATTCATCAATTGATATAATTGGGGATACACAATTTGAACGAGATTATTATGGTAAATATACAAATGAATATCAGATATTTACTTTTATAAATGGAACTCTATTAATTAAAGGTGTGGATATATGGGGAAATCCTATTGAAATCGATATAACAAGTGTATAAGGTCAGAAAAAATATATTTAGATTGTGTTTGGAAAAGAATGGAGGTATGAGATAATGTTTGGCAATGTAATTTATTATGATAAGAATAAAATTGATGAATATAGAGCAGTAGTTAAAGGGCAAAGAAATCTTCAAATTGATGAATATGAGGTGTCTAATGACAAAGGAGTTCAAATTGACTTAAAGGCATTTGGAGCCGATGCTAAGGCTAGCAAAACATATAGGGCTAAGGTACAAGAAAGCTTACTATATAATTGTGATGAGTTTGAAAAAATGCTTATGGGGAGAGATGATTTTTTTGATTTTACGCAGTCAGAGGATTATGATTTGACAACTATGAGTAGGGGTACAATTATTAAATTTGATGGATATATAAAGGTGCCTGAGGAATTTGACTATACGCAAACAATTGACAGATTTAAGCCTCTATTAGTTGCATCAATAGTAAATGATTCTATGGACAAGCCTGAACAGGCTGCTGTGAAATCTTTTTTTGAAACAACAGACACAAAAATTCCCGTATTAATTGATTTAAGGGAACAGTTAATGTGTTCAAAACTTATTTCCAATAATATGTTAGTAAAATATGAGGATATGGAAGAATATGAAGAATTAGAAGTTACTATTATTGCGAGAATTACTTCTAGCGGAATGGTAAAATCACAAAAAGCTTTTTATGATCCATTGAAGGATTTTATGACATTAAATCGTGTTATGAGAAGAAGTATTGAAGGACGAACAGATGGATTAAATGAGATATATGCAGATAAAGATTATAGGACAATAGAGGTTTTGGCTATATATCAATAAAAAATGGAAGAATAGTGTGAAAGAAAGTAGAACTTTCATTACTATTTGTGCCGCCGATTGGCGGTGGAATGGAGATTAGTATGGACATTAGAGAAACATTGTTAGAATTGATTAATTCAGAAACAATTAGATATTCATATATGGCGATAGAAAAGCTGATTATTGTTATGATGAAAGATTACTTGGGATCGCAGAATAAACGGCTTTTTGCAGAGAATGAGGTTGTACATGGAATTTCCGATATGATATTGCCCGATGGGATAGATAGTGATGATAGTTGTATTGCAGCAGAAATTAAGATGTATAGACATAAGCAAATGAGCCTGCGAGTCATATATGATACAATTGGACGCTTTTCGATTAACAGAGGGGAGATTAATAAGCTTTTATTAATAGTTGTAAATGAATTACCAGATGGAATAAGAAATCGTATTGAAGAAAAAAAGAAACAACTAAATTTTGAACTGATAATTTGGGATATGGATGATTTAGTTCGGATATTTAGTTATAATGAAAGCTTATTTGTTGACACATATAACAATTTAAATGCAGTGTTATTGAGAGACACTATTAATAATGGTATTTCTAGAAATAATAGCACATATTTAGAAAAAAGAAAGAAATATGTTGAACAATTACATACACAATATGAGAATGATAATATTGTTCTTTTTCTTGGCGCGGGAGCATCAAATGAAGCTAAAATAGCAACCTGGGATACCCTGATATCAGAATTATTTGTTGCATTAATAGATAAACAATTAAGTGCTAATCACATTCAAATAGAGAAGAAAGATAAGAAAAAAATAGTAAAAGAAGTTATAAATCAAAATGGAAATTCACCATTGCTTCAAACTAGATTTTTGAGAAATGGATTTGAGAACGATTTTGAAGAATTGGTTAGAGATATATTATATAAAAGTGCTGTTGATACGTCTGATTTATTAGAGGAAATAGGACAATTATGTATACCCAATAGGGGAAAACTAGGTGTACGTGCAATTATAAATTACAATTTTGATGATTTGGTTGAGAAAAATTTAAAAAGATTAAGAGTAAAATATCATTCGATATATGGTGAGGGTATGATTCCGGACACAGATGAGTTAGGCATATACCATGTTCATGGATTTTTACCACAAGAAAAAGAAAATTATGAAAATTTGACGAAGTCGTTACTGGTTTTTTCGGAAGAAGGATATCACAAACTTATGCTTGAACCATATAATTGGGCAAATATTAGCCAGTTGAATTATATGATAAATAACACCTGCTTTTTTATTGGATTGTCTATGACGGATCCTAATATGAGACGATTGTTAGAAATAGCAGCACAAAAGAGAACTGAGAATGATGGAGAATGCCAACACTATGCTATTATGCGAAGATTTAAGATAAAAGATTCGGAAGAAGTTGAGTCAATAAAGAGTTTTGAAAGAGTAAACGAATCATTACAAGAGTCGTTTTTTAAGGAATTGGGAGTAAATGTTTTATGGATTGATGAGTTTAGTGAAATTCCAATTCTTTTAAAGCAGATTAAAGGCAATTATGATAGCTATTGATATTTGGCTCCATTTTGGCTCTAAAAATTTTAGACGAGGTACACAAAAATGCGAAATAAGATGAATATGAAGAATAAAATCCACAAATGTGTACCACAAAACAGCCAGATAAATCTCTCCGCCCAAGAGTTTGAATAATGTACAGGAGCCAAGAAATGCCGAATTTACGGTGTTTCTTGGCTCGCTTTTGGTTGAGTGACAATCAAATGACAATAATTTAATCTATTAGTTACCAACGGATTGCATCTAAGCGTCGGAGGTATTCTTCACCCAAATCGGGTTCAATCATTTTTATGTAGTATGCTTTACCATACATATATTCCTTGAAGTTCACTTTTTTATGAGTTCTGCAATTTTTAAGGTGAGATGCAACACCATATTTTTCACAGTAAAACAATTCTTGATTAAATTTTCGCTTGTAATATTTGGGGACTTTAACAGTATCAGTTACAATCAGTCCAGTAATCATTTTGCGGTACGGATTTTTCATCAAATGCGTTTTATCATTGTTTATTTTAAATCCATTGGTACTAATAATTTCGGATATCAATGGAATAAGGAAGTCAATTTCATGTGAAGAAGAAAAAATCAAGTCATCAGCATATCGAGTGTATGTAATATCTTTGGTTGATATTGAGTTTAAAATTTGCTGATCAATTGGGTTGAAAATGATATTTGCAAGAGCGGGACTGCTAGGAGCTCCTTGCGGAAGAATACCATTATGTGTGCATAATTGTGCTAATGCCTGGGCAACGTCAGATGTGTATCCTATTCGATGAAAGACTTCAAATACTTGGTCAATATTAATTGAAGGAAAAAAATTATGGATATCCATACATAGTACTTGAGCTTTGTTAACGTGCATTTCAGCATTTGTTTTTATAGAATGTTGTTGAACAAAACCGTGACAACATTGATTAGTGGGGAGTTTATTTAGTATTTCATCTAAAATCCAACGTTGACGTGATTTTAATGGTTTGCTAGGAGCCAAAATTATTCTTGATTTCCCCTTGGTATAGATTTCGAATTCATGGTAGCAATCAAGTTTTAGTGTATCAAGCATTAATATTTGGTCAAGGTGGTTCTTGTCAAAAATCACAGGCAAACTTTGGGAGATTAGTAAAGTAGCATAAGAACAGCATTTATCAATGTATGAAGTACTGAACCCTTGTTCAAACATATTAATTTTTAATCTATAGATATAATTATTTTCCATGTTAACCTCACAATAAAAGGGACAACTACTTGAAATTGGAACTTGCAAATCTTTGATTTGCAAGCCACTTTGCGTATGCTTTTCACGCAAAGTGGCTTTGTAAATTAAAGAGTTAGTTACGTTTTGCAAGGAGGCGAATGCACCTCAATCTAGTTATCCCTTTTTACATATTATCAAATTTTTTTGGAATATACAAGAAATCCCAATCAAATGTCTTTGTTTTTGGAGCAGAGAAATCCTTGCATGAAAAACTCCAATCATTCCACAGTTCAGTTACACTAGTGACTGCCTTTTCGGTTAAATACAATTTATCATTGTCTATTTTATAATATTCTCTCTCATATAGATTTCGTAATATGTCTGAAATTAGCGAAATATTTAACCCAATTTCATATTGCAACTGTTCCAAATTGATATCGTGATATTTATGTATATAGCTTAATATTATTTCTTCATATGGTTTCATTTTTAATTGCTTTCTGCAAATATGCATTTATTTCGTTATTACTTTTTCTTGTTTTAAGATTGTTAACGGAGGGTCTGGTTTGTGAACGCCGCTCGAACAAAGGAGTATGAATATCGGAATATTCCCAAAAGTTACATAGTGTATTATTAGGAGTATTGTAATAAAAACTTATTGTTAATTTGCATTTGTCAAAGCCCATATCATATGTTTTTGAAGAGGTTTTTGCTTGATAGGAATCAATTATTTTTTCATATTTTTTGATGACTTCAATTACATGTTTATATTCTTTAGAATCAAAAATAACATCTCCCTTTAGTAGTTTTTTGGGTAATTCCATATAGATAGACTCAACCTGAATATTCATTTTTTTAAAGTATTTAATGATATTGGAACTAGCACTTTGGTTTACATAAATTCCTGCAAAAAATAACTGGAACTGAGAAGGGTCAATACTATTTTTTTTAAAATAGGTAAGAAAACTATTAATGGAAGCAAGAATAGTCTTTCCACTACCTATCAAATCATCTACAAATATTAGTGCGCGTTTGTTTTCAAAAATCTTAGGAGATATAAGTTCTTCAGAACATATGATTTGATTGTTGTTAATTCCTCTGCATATATTTATGGTATTTAAGTAAGAACGAATTTCATCTCCGCCACTTTTTATTCCTTGAGGGGATGGGATGGTTATAAAAACAGCATCATTAAAGGCAACGTTCATATCTTGAAGTTTTTTGGAAATTTCTTCTGATAAGATTGATATTCTATGTGAGTATTCACGACGTGTTAGATATGTGTAGTGGCCCAATAAATTTAAAAATATGTTTATGTCCTCATAAGGGAAAATTTGTAACCATTCATTTACTTGTGAAGAAAAAATATCTGTGCCAATGTAGGAATCATGTTCTTTATCGTTAGAATATGCGTCTTTTTCTACAGATAAGTATTTATCTGGATTTATACAATTGTTATGATAAAAATCTTCAATGGCTTCGTCTATGCTTTTGTAATGTTTCATCTCTCTCTCCTTCTATTTGTTGCGTAATCCTTCCATACCACCATATTTTACTTTTAAACTTTCAATATCTTGAATAACACTTAATAAGCGAGATTGATCAGTATCAAATTCGAATTGCAGTACATTTTGTTTATCAGGGCGTTCTTGGAAGACTCCGGTTACAATGGCGTGTCCGCCATTTGTCATTTCAACTTTGAAAGTTAAATCATTTTCATACAAACAATGATATTCTGCGGAGCCAAAAAGATCTGTATAACAAGCGTCAAGTCCTTTTGAAAAGCGATAAAGAGTACCAGTGGCAGAGTATAATCGATCATGTTCAATGTGATAGCATCCAGAGTCAATAACTAATGTGCATATGATGTCATAGCCACCTTCGATGCTTGTGTTATTGGGAAAACCAATAACTTCATTAAAATCTAGACGAATTTTTTCTCCATTATATCCATTTAAACAAAACAGGTTCATAATGCAACACTCCATTTACTCCTTCTTCGGTTTCCTTTTCCTCTTCACATAAGAGGAATCCGGAAACAGGTCTTTTAACAATTCAGCAGTTTCTTCTGCATCGTTATCCTCATTCATATTCTGAATCAGTAGTTGGTCGTCATCATCAAGATTCAATGAGACAGTGTACTCTTTATTCGGGTCTGTTGGGTTCATTGGATACTTTATCTCTTTGAGATAATATTCCGTTTCTGATATTTTATCATCTTCCAGCTTGTCTCGTAAACGTGCCCAATACTCAACCATCTTTCGAAAGTTGTCAAGGTCTTCCTGTGGACGGGGACCAGCACTTGGAAGCCGCTCTTCAAATTTAAAGCAAACTTCCCCGTCTTTCATAGTAGGTCGTAGCCCGTATGCCCATTCGATGTCAAATAGCACATGAAGTGCACTAAATATATTTGCTATATCAGGGTCAGACAACGCATAAAAGCTAACTCACAGATTGTTTGCAATATTTAATAAAGTCGCTTCATCTGGGTATCTGTTTCCAAGTTCATAGTTTCGGATGGTGGATTCGTTTAATCCACATTTATCTGCCAATTCCTTTTGCGTCATATCAGATGCAATTCTGAAATTTCGAATCAAATAGCCTACCCGGCTGGTGAATTTCTCGCCCATTTTACTGCTCCTTATTAGTGTAATGAGTGTTGTAGCATGTACGAAGACACGAGGTACAAATCATGCATATACATAGATTATAACATTAACAGTACAAAAGTGAAATGTTTTTTGCCGAAAAATATTGACAGTACAGAAATGAACTGAATAATAAAAACAAAAGAGAGGAGGTATTAGCTTATGGAGAACAAGAGATTTTTGACAGCACAGGATGTCATGGAAATGCTGGGAGTATCACTATCGTATTCCTATAAACTGATACGACGGCTGAATGCAGAACTTGAGGCTGATGGATTTGTGACAATAAAAGGGCGTGTCAGTACACAGTATTTTATGAAGCGAATCTACGGGCTATCTACGGATAAGGAGGTTGGATAGATGGCAGTTATCAAAAACAAAAAGACCGGAATGTGGGAGGTGAGAACCTATTATAAGGATTTGACCGGAGCAAGGAAACAAAAGACCAAGCGGGGCTTTGCCAAGAAGAGCGAAGCCCTTGAATGGAAGAGAAGTTTCAAGTTGAAAGAGGATCAAAGTATCAGTATGAGTTTCAAAAGTTTTGTGGATATTTATCTGACGGATTTAGAGCCAAGAATAAAACGCAATACTTTTCTCACAAAGAAGCACATTATTGAGACAAAGATTATGCCTTATTTCGGAAAACGAAAACTGGATGATATTCGGACCTCGGATGTCATCCAGTGGCAGAATGAGATTATGAAGCTGAAAAAGGATAATGGGGAGTTATTCTCTCCTACCTATCTGAAAACCATCCATAATCAGCTCAGTGCCATATTAAATCATGCAGTAAATATGTATGGTCTAAAGGATAATGTGGCACGAAAAGCCGGAACTATGGGCAAAGAAGAAAATAAGGAAATGGAGTTCTGGACACAGGATGAATTTCAGGCATTTTTAGAGTGTGTGGCAGATAAGCCTATTTCCTATTATGCATTTGAAATGCTTTATTGGACAGGCATTCGTGAAGGTGAACTGCTTGCCCTGACACCGGCAGATTTCAATTTTGAAAAGAAGACACTCCGGATAAATAAGTCATATCAGAGGCTGGAAGGCAAAGATGTGATTACAGACCCGAAAACACCAAAGAGTAACAGAACAATTGTCATGCCGGATTTTCTTGCTGTCGAGTTGGAGAATTTTATAAGCAGTCTTTATGGAATAAGGGATGACGACAGAATTTTCACTATTTCAAAAAGTTATCTGCATCATGAGATGGACAGAGGTGCAAAGCTTGCAGGAGTGAAGAGAATACGAATTCATGGATTACGACACTCGCACATTTCATTGCTAATCAATTTAGGATTTTCAGCATTGGCAATAGGTGAAAGAGTTGGACATGAGGCGGTAGATATCACATATCATTATGCACATTTATTTCCTACGGTGCAGACGGATATGGCAGCACAACTGGAAACGGAAAGGGAGGCGTTAGTCAATGTCAGAAAAGAATAGAGATAATAAAAACAGATGGCGGAATGTTACAATAGCGTTCCGCATGTCACCGGAGGAAAATGAAGAACTGAATAACAGAGTGAAACTCAGCGGATTTCGTACCAAGCAGGATTATATAATCCAGAGTGTTCTTCATCAAAAGGTGGTTGCCACTGGTAATCCGTTGATGCTGGTGCAATTCCGGCAGAATCTGCAAAGGATTGAGCGTGAGCTTGAAAGAATTGAAAAGGCATCGGATATGGATGGGGAGTTACTTACTCCCGTCCGTTCCATGCTGGAAATATTGGAAGGTTTCAAGGAATAGCCAAGAACATTGGCAGATATGAAGCAGCTTACAGCACCAAATGAGGAATAACAGATATTTTGTATAAAGGAAGTGACTGCTATGAGCGAAGAAACATTATTTGAAAAATTAGGTGTGAAATACATGGAAAAAGACGGCATATTTTATCCGTTGATTACATTAGGTGGAGAGGAGAACAGTAAAGATGTTGGTAAATATGGTCGTATGTGGATGGATTACATACAGAAGGAATATCCGCAACGATACAGAAGTCTGGTACGATTTGGCGAATTACATGATAAAGCAGCCGAGGTAAATGAAGTGGCTTATGAATTGCTGGAGGATATTGAAAATGAGTGGTTGCGTAAACATAAACCAAAGCAGTCGAATTCTTTTGTGGAAATGTACCGGCTACGAACACAGGCAAGAATGATAGCAGAGGAGGTAGTATTGCATGATGTGGTGAACTGTTTTCATTAGGAGTCGGTACGGGTATTAAAGGAGCCATGTATGGTAAATGATATGCCGCATATCTGCGGCTCATAAGCTCCCTTAAGGGAGCTTTATCCGGCGCCTAGAACCGTACAGCCTCTCCGGCGAGGAGCGCAAAACTCGCAAAGAATGGCTTGCCATTCTTTTGGGTCATGCATTTTTGATGGCGAAGCTGTCAAAAGTGCTTTTGCGTTACTTTTGACAAAAGTAACAAAACCTTCCCAGAGAAAACTGCTGTTTCGTGCCGTATCCGGCACTCATTACGGATAAGAAGGATGTGCCTGTATACATACAAAAAGAGGAGGATTTTGACAATGGAAAGAACGATTAGTTTTATGAATGGGGAAGGTTCTATTGGATACAACACGAGAAGATTTATAGCTGACAATGTAGATGCCAGCCGCACTCCAAATAATATCACTCTTATCCATGAGGATATTAAACAGGCATATCATAAACTGTTTGATAAGGCGCTTAAGGAATACAATGCAAAACAGAAACGCAAGGACAGGCAGATTAAAAGTTATTATGATAAGATTTCTCGAAGCAAGCAGGAAAAATTATTTTATGAGGTAATCGTCCAGATAGGTAATAAGGATGATACCAGAGTAGGAAGTTATTCTGCTGAGGTTGCGACATGGGTGCTGAAGGATTATGTGAAAAAGTTTCAGTTTCGCAATCCACAGCTTTATGTGATTGGTGCTTATATTCATCTGGATGAGGAAACACCACATTTGCATCTTAATTTTATCCCTAGGGTATCCGGTTGCAAGAGAGGATTGGAGACAAAGACAAGTCTTAAGGCGGCACTTGCTACCGGAGGATTTGTAAGCGAAGGCAAAGGGAACACCGAATGGAAGCAGTGGGCGGAGGTAGAGAAAGAGGATATTGCTCTTATTATGAGCCGGTACGGAATTGACTGGAAAAAGAAAGATACACACAATAAGCATTTATCCGTACTGGATTATAAGAAGCAGGAGCGGGCAAAAGAAGTGGCTGCACATGAGGAGGAGATAGAGGGTGCACAGGTTGTTCTGGAATTAAAAGAGGAACGGATTGAGTCTCTGGAAAAAGAAATTGAAAGTAAACGAGATGATTTCAGAAAAGAACAGTCTGAGGCTCAAAAGAAGCTTGACGATACCATATCTGAAAACCAGAAATTGCAGTCGGAAACAACGGATTTACACTTAAAGAATTCTGAATTACGGTTGGAATATTATGAGAATGTAGATAAGCTTACAGATAAACAGAAGGAAATTGAGGTGGCGCAAAAAAAGGCTGACAAGTGGATGATGATATCGGATACTGCAAAATTACAGACTGAGCGGGCTGAATTTGAACTGGAAGAGGCGGAAAGGCTTAAGAAGGAACTGCTTGGTGAGGTCGATGGAGATGATTATCTGAAGGAGCAGGTGATAGAGCTGAGGTATCAGAACCATATTCTTCGGGAGGAAAATCGCAGCCTAAAGGACAAGCTGGAAAAGGCGTATGAGTTTATGAAACAGTTTGTGATTGGCGGGATTAATCTACTGGAGAAGTTTACGGAGTGGATCGGGGAGAAAGTCAAGAATGTTGGGAGAGGAAGGTGAAAATTAATATTGCGAGATGTATGATGGTAATCACATCTCGCAATTGAATATTATTGATTCTCTTTTTCAATAAATTTTTTATGGTGTATCTGCATGTAGGATTTCATGCGATCTGTCATAGAAAGATTGGCTGATTCCGAAAGGTTCAATGCTTTTCGCTGATTACTATCAATTGATGCCGATATGCAAATATTTCCCGTATTAGGCTCAAAGGATATTAGATGCCGATCAAATAAAGCATCATGATTTGCACATAAGAGTAGACCGTTATTCGCATCAATACGTTCTTCTCTGGAGGATTCAGACCATTCTTTGATATGACTGGCACGTAATACTGACGTGGTAGAAATATCACAAAGATTACATTGATGGCATTCGAGAAGTAGCAGTCTTCGGAAAGAACCTTGTGAAACGCGGGATTTTACAATCTTCTCAATGTCAGTGCCTGCACCTGGGTTGTTGTTGAGTGTATTCTGCAATGTAATAGCATCGATATCATCATAATTTACATCTTTTGAAATGGTTTCGTACTGTATCTGATGCGCTAGTACTGGATTATATGCAGGATTTAATGCCACGAAGTTTATATTCTGGTTGCCATGCGTATTTGTAATGGAATATAAGTTAGCACAAAGTTCAGAAGGGACGAGAACAGCAACGTAACGCAAATAATCATATCTTAGCATGACAAGGGCATCATCTTGGAATGAATATCTCTGAAGCCGGGTAAAAGCTTCTTCAGAATCGGGGATATTAATTTGGACTTGGTCACCTGTATGTCCATATTTTTTATAGGCAGAACTATGGAGTGTTAAATCCCAGTTTGATAAAAATGGAGGCAGGTTAGTTGTTTGGCGGACAAAATAGGTGTTCCCTTTTGCGTCAATTTGGCTTGAGGCATGGTCGATTTCATGAAGATATTTCAAATTGTTATCATATAAATCAATATCGATACTTTGAACAGATGTTGTGGTATTGTTCAATTCTTCAAAGAAAAATAGCATTCCCTGGCGCCCGGTAATATCTATGTGGGTCTGATTGACAGTTGAAACTATATCTCCTGCATTAATTCTTCGTTTATCCTTTATAATATTCTGATTAGAAAGCTTTTTAACCAATACTCCCTGGAAAGCGTCTGGATTAAGTGGTATACCAGGTATATTTATGAAATTCAAAAATCGGTTTAGTTCATTAATAATTTGTCTGTACATTCAACAATTCTCCCTTCTATAGACTTATATATATTATATCAAGAGTGCTTTGAAGTGTATACAGAAAGTTTTCTGAAATGCCTATTTACACCCTGATAAAAACATTATATAATATGTATATTAAACGGAGGAAAATGCAATGACAAATAAAAAGAAAAGTAATTGTGGTAGACCGGCAGGTCGAATAAAAACGGCGAAAATAGAAATCTCAATTGAACCGGCAGTTAAAGATGAATTTATGACATTATTGCGCAACGAAGGGAAAACTGCCTCTGTTGAAATTGGTTCTTGGATTAGAGAATACATAAAAAGTAACAAGCTAAAGGAGGAAGAATAGATGAAGGTAGTATCATTCTTCAGCGGACTTGGCGGGCTGGACAAAGGTTTTGTAGATACTGGCTATGATATTGTGTGGGCAAATGATTTTGATAAATATGCGGTGCAGACATATAAGGCTAATTTTGGCGAACACATTGTGTTAGGTGATATAAATGAAATTCCTTTAGAAGAAATACCGGATTGCGATGTGTTGATTGGAGGATTTCCATGTCAGCCGTTTAGTATGATGGGTCAGCAGAAGGGGTTTGAAGATACCAGAGGAACACTATTCTTTAGAATCGCAGAAATAGTAAATGATAAAATAGAAAAAGGTAAAAAACCAAAAGCTATCATTTTAGAAAATGTACGATCTCTAAGAACTCATAATAATGGAAAAACATATAAGGAAATCCATCGAGTATTGCAGGATGTATTGGGATATAAAGTATTTTGTGAAATATTAAATTCCGCAGACTATGGTGTTCCTCAAACTAGAAATAGAACATATATTGTATGCTTCGATAATCAAGCAGCGGAATATGAATTTCCAATGAAACAGGAACTCAATAAAACATTACAGGATCTGTTAGAACATGATGTGGATAATAAGTACTTTTTATCGGACAAGATATTGCCTACAATATTATCCGATGGAACAGGTGGATATAAGGCAAAATCAGAGATAGATTTAAAGATTGCAAGACCATTATGTGCAACTATGGCAAAGATGCATAGAGCCTGTCAAGATAATTATGTAACACAAAAGGGAAGGGTAAGAAGACTTACACCAAGAGAGTGTGCAAGATTGCAGGGATTTGAGGATTCTTTTGAGATACCGGTGTCTGACTGTCAGGCATATAAGCAATTCGGTAATGCAGTCACAGTAAATGTATCAAAAGCAGTTGCCCAATCCGTAAAGGACACGTTAAAAAAACTTGGAGAGTGGGTAGATTGACATGGAATACAAAAATGACAAAAGTGAGTTTATAGCATTCGCTGAATCTGGACTGGGTGGTAAAAAAAGTACATCTATAGATGTATGTCTGGAACGCGTTACAAAAGTTATAGATGAAGAGTTTCTTGCAGCAAGAGCGAAGCACTACAGAGATGATGTACAAAGTGACAATGAGCTTAAGGCAGCGTTTGAAAAACTAGCTGTTATCTGTAATGAAAAAGAACAGAATTGCGCTAAGTGTCCGGTATGCAAGTATTGTAATACTTATATTGAAAATGCAAGGAAGAACGTTAGCAATCGTTCTTTAAAGATGATAGATTTGTTTTGTGGAGCAGGTGGATTATCATTAGGGTTTTCACAGGAAGGATTTATAACAAGTCTTGCAAATGATATTCAAGACTGTTGTGTGGATACATATGCACATAATCATCCGGAGACACCTAGGGACCACATAGTGCTGGGAGATATCAAAGATGTAGTTAAAAATCTCGAAAAATTGTTGGACGGTAGAAGTGTTGATATTGTAGTTGGTGGACCACCTTGTCAGGGTTTCAGTATGGCTAACAGACAGCGTTTAATAGATGATCCAAGAAATTATCTTTATAAAAGTTATGTGGAGGTTGTGAAAAAAGTTCGTCCTAAGTTTTTTGTTATGGAAAATGTTAAAGGAATGTTGTCTGTGGCAGAACAGGTAAAAGAGGATTTCCGTAATATCGGCTATTCTGTAGAATGTCATGTTTTGAATGCTAAGGATTATGGCGTGCCTCAAAATAGGGAAAGGTTGATATATATTGGAAACTGCATTGGTATTGACAACGAAGAAATTTTCAGTGAGATATTTGCTCTTAGTGAAAGTATTCCGGAACATAATCTTGGTGATGCCTTATTTGCGCTTAGAGAATTAAAAGCTTCCAGAATCAAGAATGCGACGGAGACTGGTTCAGTAGAAAGTGGATATAAAATAGAGAAAAATAATATTACTGATACTAATGAATATATCTCATATATTAATCAAGGTAGAACGGTAGCTGTAGTATCAAATCACAAGGCAAGATACAATAATGATAGGGATATAGAAATTTATGGACGTATGGCTCAAGGAGATCGTTCAGATGATCCTAAGATTGCAGACATTATGCCATATGCCAGAAGAAATGATATTTTTAAGGATAAATATTTCAAATTGGAAAATGACAAAGTCTGCAAGACTATAACGGCGCATATGAAGTTCGATTGCAATATGTACATTCATCCCACACAGGCAAGAGGTCTTACTCCTAGAGAAGCTGCGAGAGTTCAGTCGTATCCTGATGATTATTTCTTTAGAGGAGCATATACCAAAACGTATATGCAGATAGGAAACTCTGTCCCTCCACTTTTGGGAAGAGCAATCGCGCAGGTAATTAAACGTTATATGAAAGGTGGTAATGTTTGATGGATTTTTCACAAGCAATGGAGATAATAAAAAATATAATCCCGGAATGTTCAGCAAAAGAATATGATGGAATAATAGTAAAAAGACTTGAAACATCTAATACATTGGATGAGGGAAGAACAACAAATCAGACTCATATTGCAATATCTGGTGAACAGATGAATATGTTCCCTTATTTGATGGCTGATGGCTATTTTAAATGCAATTATGATGATAGAGATGAGCAGTTGAAGAAATACTTCATAACACAGATACCGCTTTATATTTATAAAGATAATATTTCGTATTTGTCTGATGGTGAGGAAAGTGGAATAGTTTTTGATGGAAATGAAAGCAGGTGTGTTCGGGCCAGCATAGTAAGAAGCCGCAGAAAAGAACAGGCGGATCAGGTACAGTTGTCTCTTACTACTATAGATGACTCGGATTTTGTGACATTTAGAAAAATGCTGCATACTGGAGATTATCTGGTATTACTGAAGCATAAAGAAAGACTGTTCTATGATTGTATTGGTATTAAAGCTGCTGATGAAACAAAAGGGGAATATCATCTTTCAGTGCTTAATAATAAGTTTTATAAATTGCCTACAAATACAAAAGTAGATATTAAAAAGCTTATTGAAATTAAAGATTCAAAGATTGAAAAGAGAGATTTTACAATTCAAGAGTTGGGCAGTATTCTTTTTGAAATGTATAGTAATGCAGAGGATAAGATGCAGGTGGCATCTATCCATATTTTCGGAATAAAATATGGAAAAAATATCATTGATAAAGAATTTAGAGCACCAGATATTATTAAGGCAGCAGGATTGAATGAGGCGTATTCTACAGAATTACAAAAGGCTTTGAATATTTACAGATGTCTTAATAAAAATTCATATGGCATTTCTATTTCTGACGGGGATGAACCGGAGAAAGCAGAAAAAATATCTGTTGTGCGAAAAACTGGAGCTGAAAATATTCTGCTGTATGGTGTGCCGGGAGCTGGAAAGAGTCATGAAATAAAAACAAAATATTGTTCTGATGAAAAATATATGGAGCGTGTGGTATTTCATCCAGATTATATGTATTCTGATTTTGTTGGTCAGATTCTTCCTAGAGTTGAAAAAGATGAAGCTGGTAATGATAGGCTGAAATACATATTTACACCGGGACCATTTACTAAAATGTTAAAGAAAGCAGAAAATGATCCAGAAAACTACTATTATCTTGTGATTGAAGAATTAAATCGCGGCAATGCGCCAGCAATATTTGGTGAGATATTCCAGTTGCTTGACCGAAAGGACGAAGATGAATTTCCTGCTGAAGAAGTGGGTGAGAGTGAATATGGAATTTCAAATTATGAGGTTGCAAAAGAAGTATATAAAGACGAAAAACATCCCGTAAGAATACCTTCAAATATGTATATTCTGGCAACGATGAATACTGCAGATCAGAATGTATTCACCTTAGACACTGCATTCCAGAGAAGATGGAATATGAGACAGATAGAAAATAACTTTGAAAAATCTTCCCATTCAAAAGACATAATCGCTGGTACAAAGGTAAGCTGGGGCGCATTCGCCACGGTAATTAATGATATGGTTATTGACATTAATGTTGATATGGCAAGCTCTGAAGACAAGCGTCTTGGAACATACTTTGCAAAGAAAAAAGAATTGGAAGTCAGCAGATTTCCAGAAAAAGTCCTTAAATATTTATGGGATGATGCTTTCAAAATGGACAAGACTGCAATATTTAATGAAAATTGCAAGTCCTTGGAAGATGTTGTTGTTACATATGAAACAGCTACAACTGATAAGCTGGCTGCAGTGTTGAGATTAAGTGTATATGAAAAGATGCTTTCAAAAATGCAGCAGAAGGATACAGAAAATGATGAAAACTAGGTGGTGATCTTTTGAGGGAAATAGATATCAGAAGTAAATGCAGAGTGAATTCTAATCGTGAAATGGATACCTTTGTGGGGCTAAGATGTGATGATGGTGACATTAGTATCAATTTCCCGATGGGTTACCATATATCAGAGGATAACAAGGAACTGAGGAAGGACATTATATTGCTGTTTACGACGCTTACTGCAAATACAGAGCGTAGAGAATCAGAGCTGCTGGCAGAAGGCAGCAGCTTTGATGAAGTAGAATTTCCATTGCAATCATATATTTATCTAATCAAAGATTTTTTTGCAAGAGGATATTACAGGGAACAGGAAGTTTCATATAAGATTGCAAAAACAGGTAAGGTAAACTGGAACAGGACAATAAAAACTCAAAGACCGTATGTACAGGATACGGATGTGTTTTATCTTGACTTCGTTACAAAGAAAAATAGTATAAAGGAAAATGAACTGATTACGTTAATACATGAATATTGTGTGTATGAGAGCTTTGAACGAATCGGATGGCTTTTTACAAAAATGATGCCAAAGAAACCACGAATAGAGAAACGGGAAAGGGTCTTCCGGTCAGTTCTTAAAGAAAAGATTGCAAATACATTTAATGATAGAAACAGAATGTTGTTTAGGAATATGTTGGCAATAATTGATTTTGAAGGTGACACAGATTCTGATAAGAACTATCGGTATGGAACCTATCGTTTTGAGTATGTTTGGGAAAAAATGATTGATAAAGTGTTTGGTGTTGAAAATAAAGCTGATTATTTTCCAAAGACAGCCTGGTATGTGAATGGAGATAGATTTGACAATGCTTCGTTGGAACCAGACACGATTATGTTGTGCGGAAGTAATGTATACATTCTTGATGCAAAATATTATAAATTCGGAGTGACTGGTAAAGCATGGGATTTGCCAGAATCTACATCAATTAACAAGCAGATTACATATGGAGAATATGTGGCTAATGAAGAAAAGTTTAAGAAAAAACATGGCAACAACATGAAGGTATACAATGCATTTCTTATGCCTTTTGATTCTATAAAAAGTAAGAATCCTAATAATCCAGAAATGCTTAAAGTAGGTGAGGCAGTTAGTAACTGGAAAGATAATTCTGAAGAATATCAAAAGATTCAAGGCATTCTTATAGATGTTAAGACTTTGATGAACATAAATGTGCGGCAGGAAATGAAAGAGATAGAAAAACTGGCTGAGTTAATAGAAAACTGATTGTTGAGGTGATTTTGTGGCAGATGTTTTAACAAAAGAGCAGCGACATAAGAATATGAAAAATATCCATGGAAAAGACACAAAGATAGAAGTTATATTGAGAAAAGCTTTGTGGCATAAAGGATATCGGTATCGTAAGAATTATAAAAAACTTCCAGGAAGTCCAGATATTGTACTTACAAAGTATAAGATAGCAATTTTTTGTGATGGAGAGTTTTTTCATGGAAAAGATTGGGGAGTATTAAAACCAAGACTGGAAAAGAGTAATAACAGTGAGTTCTGGATTAGTAAGATATCCCGGAACAGAGAGCGGGATGATGAAATAAATAAGAAATTGCTATTTGAAGGCTGGACTGTTATCCGGTTTTGGGGTAACGATATAAAAAAGCATACGGATGAATGTGTAAGGGTTGTGGAAGAAGCAATTTTTGACATAACCTTTGAAAGAGACGATTTAAGATAGAAGGAAACTGAGATTGATATGAAGATATTTTCATTTTTTGCTGGTGTTGGGATGCTTGATTTAGGATTTCAAGAAGCAGGATACGAAGTTGTTTTTGTTAATGAATATAAACAGGAATTTATGGATGCATATTGTTATGCGAGAAGAAAACGCAACTATAATCAACCTGTATATGGATATCATGTAAATGATATTAATTATTTTTTAAATGGTATAGGAGAACATAATTTTCAGCAATACATGGACCACGAGAGACATAATAATGAGTTGGTCGGTTTTATAGGTGGCCCACCTTGCCCGGATTTTTCTATAGGAGGCAAAAATAAAGGTAGAGAAGGAGAAAATGGGAAATTGGCAAAAAGTTATATTGATATGATTTGCCGCTTTCAACCAGATTTCTTTTTGTTTGAAAATGTAAAGGGGTTGGTAAAAACACAAAAGCATCGGAAATATTTTGAAGAGCTTAAATCTGAATTGAAAAGTAACGGATATATACTATCTGAACAATTGATGAATTCATTGGATTTTGGAGTGCCTCAAGATAGAGATCGAATTTTTATGATGGGGGTTTTGGAAGGTACTGAATTAGCTAGAAAAGTAATAAGTGTGGATGATACATTTGCTTTTCCGTGGAATGCAAATTTGCCGTATGACTCCGCGCTGGTGAAGAAAATGAATTGGCCTAAACCACAGAAATATCGAGAAAAAAGTGTAAGAAAATTTAAGTATGATGTTCCAAGAAATTTAACTGTAGAGGAATGGTTTAGGAAAAATAGTGTATATAGACACCCTAACAGAAAAGATGTCTTTAGAGTTAAAAGTGGAATAACGAAAATGTTAACAATTCAGGAAGGGGATACTAGTAGGAAGTCATTTAAGCGTTTGCATAGATGGAAATATTCTCCTACAGCAGCTTACGGAAATAATGAAGTGCATCTTCATCCATATAGAACACGACGCTTAAGCGTTGCGGAAGCGATGGCTATTCAGTCGTTACCTGCGTGGTTTGAATTGCCGACTACTGTGTGTCTGAGTGCAAAGTTTAAAATGGTAGGAAATGGTGTGCCATATTTGATGGCACGTAGGATTGCCGGAAAAATAAGACTATTTTTTGAAATTTAGGAGGGAAACATGAGCCAGATAGAATACAGAGAGATAGTGATTAATCCCAGGGTAATAAATCATTTGGGAAAAGATTTGATTACAACATCAGATGTTGCAGTAACGGAACTTATAAAGAATTCTTTGGATGCTAAGGCACCAGATATAAGATTGCATATTTACAATGATTTTTTGCAGGTGCAAAATAGTAATACATTTATGTTTGGGCTGCCGGAGGAATTATATGATTTTTTAGAAGAAAAAGAAAAGGCTACATCAATTTTTATTATTGAAGATAATGGGAAGGGAATGAATGAGAAACAACTTAATAAAGGATTTTTAGAGGTAGGAACTGATATTAAGTTAAATGAAGAGGAGACTATGCTTGGTGAAAAGGGAATAGGAAGATTGGCAACGCAAAGATTGGGAACATGTTTGTTGATTGAAACTGCTTCTTTGGATGAGCCGTTTGCAACAATGACATTTATTGATTGGAATAAAATTGGATCCGTAGAAGAAAGTGGAAAGGTCCCATCAATTAAAATAAAAAAAGTGGCAGATGAATATACAAGGCTTTGGATTTTTAATATAAATATTCATGATTTTGTAGAAATACCAGAGCAGTTAGCATTTGAATTAGGACAAGAGATAAAAACACCGATTAATCGTGAATTAAAATCTGCTATTAATTTTTTGATTTCACCATTTGAAACATCGAAGAAAAATGTTATATCAATGTATTATGGAAATAAGAAATTGGATGTTGATTTTAATGTTGAAATGTTACAATTTTCTGAAAGTAAGCATAACTTTGAGTTGTTGATAAACGAAAAAAGAGAGATGGTATTGCGTTATTCATTGAATTTGGAACCGTGGTACTTAGAACGTGTGCATAGAGCTATGGTGAAACCGGAAGCCTTTAAGCGGTTAAGAAAGACACATAAATTTTATGCAAATTTGTTAGAGGATAATCAAGATAAAATCAGTAATGTGCTGGTTAAGTGTATGTCAGAGGAACAGCTGTTAATTGTTATTTCGGAAGTATACGAAGAAATATATGAAAAAAGTATAGAGAATAAAGAATTAAGAAAAGAGTATAGCCTTAAGTGTGCAAGAATGCTTTTAGATGGTCTGCAACCAATAATACCAATAAGAGGTCAGGTATTTACTTTTAAACAAAACGCTGCGATAGGAGAACATATCATTATCGAGTCCGTGAACGAGCTTAGGAAGCCAGATATAAAAATTCAATTAAAAGATTTGAAAACTTTTTTGGCAGAAAATAATGGAATTAAATTGTATAGAAGTAAGTATAGAATAGGGTATTTAGGAAATAAAGAAAGTGATTGGATTAAATTACAACAATTTAGAACAAAGGGACAACAATGGTATAGATTTGACTTGGGGAATACTATAGGATATGTTTCATTGACAGATGAAAAGCAAAAGTATATTCGTGAGATAAGTTCACGATTGGATATAATACAGAATGATATGTCAGAGTCATTTAAAATGATTATAAACGTGATTTTTAACAAACTTTTTTATGAGTTAAATAAAAGTGCAAATAACATTTTAAGAACAGTTTTTGAGCAAAATGGTTTATTGGGTGTAAGTTTAAAGAAACAAGTAAATAAGAATCTTAATGAGATTACAAATGCCTCGCAGAAAAATAAAAACATTTCAGATAAATTACAAAAAGCTATAAATTCTGTGAAAGACGAATGTCAAAAGGATGTGATTAACAAGGATATTATTGAAAAAATAGTTTCAATTATGGAAGAAACATCAGGACACTTAGATGAAGAAAATCGCATACAGCAGCAGGCGACAGTTTTGCTAAATGAAGCATCGGAGCAATTAAAAACAGTAGAGGTAGAGGCATATAATAATTTCAAATTAATGGCAAATGGATTAATAACAGAGACAATAACGCACGAATTGGATTCTGTATGTAAAACCAGTAAGATTTCAGATGTGACACCTCATTTTGATTTTATGAAAGAATATTTTGTAGACAAAAAAGATGTAGGAGTGTTTAACAAGCATGTTAATCCTATACGTAGGAGCTATGATGCAATATCCAACAAAATGTCTGATGTAGGGAATTTATATAATTTCCTGGAAAAAACATTTATAAAGAAAGGAACATATGATGAGTTTGAGTACCAGAATATTTCGGAACTGGTAAAAAATATTGAGGATAATCTTTTACAATTACAGGAGGAGAAAATACGGATTGAGTGTGAAACAAACGATTTAGAATGGTTTGTGCCTAAAGGTGTATTGATACATGTCTTCTACAATTTGTTTACTAATGCGGCATATTGGATTGATAGACGTAGAAAATATGCATTAGATGATATTAGTTATGGTTCTGACGAAAACGATAAGATTGTGGTGGAGTATATTAGTGACGAAGAAATTGTTGTTTATGATACAGGAACAGGTGTAATAAAAAGTATGGAAGATATTCTTTTTCAGCCATTAGAATCAGGGAAACCTAATCGTGAAGGTCGAGGGATGGGACTTTATATTGTTCAGCAATTAATGAGATCGTTTTCTGCAGATATTCAATTGTTGGATGAAAGGAATAAATATGGTAACAAATTTAAGTTTTTATTGATTTTAAATATTGAGGAGAAATAAGTTGGAAAAACAAATTGCATATGAGAAAATGTTTAATGTTTTGAATGTTAAGAATATTGTTATATTTGAAGATGATTTTATCGAAAACACTGGAAAAAATGAGATTTGCTATGGTCTTACTAGAATGTCAATAACTAATCGTAATAGAATGTTAAGTGAGATTGGCGAAATAAATTCTATGGGAAAAGATCAGTTGGAAGCATTTGTAAATGAGTTTGGCAATGTTTTTGATGCGATAGATAACTGGGAAGACGAAATTCCATATAATGATATTGAAACATCATTTGAAATAATACAGGCAAAAAGAGAATATTTTGATGCATTAGAAGAAGTTAAGAAAAAATACAGTGCAATTGATATGGATAGTTGGTCTCATAAAGAAGATTCATTAAGTATTCTGTCGACATATGGAGTGGGCGTAGATATTCCCAATTTGTATGAAGAATTGTTTGGCGAGTTTCTTCATAATAAGGCGCATTGGAAAAATTATAGAATCTTTCGAGACTTTACAGCTGCCACACAAGCTGATTTTAAGAAGTATATTGAAGATTCTTTTGGTTCCCAAGGTATGATGGTGTGCATAATAGATGACCAGATGAGAAATAAAAAATGTGCAACTGAGATAGTAAGTTATATCGAAAAAATTCAATTGGAACAAAATACAAGATTGAATATTATAGGGGTGATATATAGTTCTTTTGATAACAACGATTGTATTACGGATAAAGTATACTTTGAGTATATTAAAAAAGGTGAGCCTAAGAATGTATTTCAAGCAGCATTGACAAAAAGTTCTTATAGTCATATGTTATCGAAATTGAAAGCTGTTTATCAGAATGTGTTAGGAGATGCTTTTGATGAAGCTGTACGAAATAAAAATATTGCATATTATTTGTCAAGTATGGCAGATTATGAAGGAATAACTAATTATCAAGTCATTACAAATTGGATAAAACTTTTGTTTGAGTATAAACTAAGTGATGTTCGAGAACTCGCTACAGTTGCTGGGATGACACGTCTGATAGGTTTACTGGAGGATGAAAAGTTAGAGTTCTCAAAAGAAATGTTGAATTTAAACACTTTTGAAACATTTGATTTTAGTGTTAATAAATATAGGGAACCAATTGCATCTGGAGATATATTTCTGATAAATAAGAAAATTTATATATTACTTGGGCAGGACTGTGATATGATGAATAGTTCCACAAGGAAGAGAAAGAATGGAATATCTGAACTAGTTAATGCAACCACTGCGAATCAGAGTAGCCTAGATGGTTCTGTAAAACTGAATGGTCAGTTTTTATTTATTTCAAATTTTAGAAAAAATGAAGAAGATACCGTTAAGACATTGAAAGTAAGATATAGCTCTAGAGAATTTATAGAAAATCAGATATTACAATTATGCCAATTCAATGACGAAGGAAAATGTATTTTGGATGTTAATAAAAAACAATATAATACAAGTGGTGTTGAACCGGAGTATTATGAGACTTTATATGAGGAATTAGTTTCATATTATGAAGCATTACTTACATTAAATAAAAAAGAAAATGTTGCATTGGAACGCATATTAAATAATAGTCAGTCCAGTAGAGTGCTTCGGTTGAATGATTATGTACATAATCAAGAACAGAATGGTGTTGTAGAATATAAAATACGAAGAATATGTCGTTTGAGACATCCGTATATGCTTTATTTGTACAAGATGTATTTAGAACATCAAGGAAGACATCCGTTTGATTGCATGAATATGTCACGAGTGCAGGAAATGCAAGTAAAATTGAAGCAAAATGATTCAACATTTGTTTCAGTCGATATGGTATTAACGCCTGATAGAGATATGAATAGGTCGCATATAGAAAATATGGATTGGTATATTGATATAAGTAATTTAGAAAATGCAGTATCAAATTTATTGGGATTATCTGTTAAAATACAGGAAAATACACAGTATATTGAAATTAAAGAGGAGGGTACTAAGTTTGAATGTATGTTGGATAGTGGAGAGAAGAAAAAAATGTGTGTTCTGAAGATTGGCGATATGGTTTCAATAGAACAATGCGAATAAATTATATTAAATTTTTGGCACGATGGGTAGCCTGGATACAATAAAAGTATAGATTAATTTTCGGAAGATATATTGTGACAACAAAATGACAATACAATCCCTTGGACATCTATGTAACAGGTAGAAATCATAGAAAATGCACCAATTTTTGCCACTAAAGTCAATGAAAAACACCATACAACAACTTTGCAAAGAGGAGTTTGAATAACGGACTAAAATGACGAAAACCTGTATTTATGCGGGTTTCCGGCATTTGTTTTATCGAATGGCTCTGGTTTGGCTCTATTTGTTGGCGGGATAAGGGTTGCGAAAGCACTGATGGAGAAATAAAGGCATAATGGTAAGGAAAAAGTGATATATGCATCTTGGAAGCACAGGAATACTGAAAATTATAAGTTCAGCTGGAACAAAAAGTATGTTATGTACTGGAAAATTCCGGGGATCTGTGGGGAGTAATTGCGGGAAAAAAGGGAAAAGCGTATAATGCAAGAAAATAATGTTTTCACAGTGTAAAATAGAGGAGAGAACTATCATGCAGAAAATACTGATTGTAGAAGATGATACAAATATCAATAATCTGCTTCAGGAAGCATTATCCAAAGCAGGCTATTCCTGTGAGCAGGCGTTTTCCGGAACTGAGGCAAAGCTGCTTTTGAATATGCAGGAGCATAGCTATGCACTGGTGTTGCTGGATTTGATGTTGCCGGGAATTACAGGAGAAGCAGTTCTGGAGGAAATACGGAAAAAGGGAAATCTTCCGGTTATTGTTTTGACTGCGAAAGATAGCTTGGATGAAAAGGTAAAGGTTTTAACTAGTGGGGCTGATGATTATATAACGAAACCCTTTGAAATCAGAGAAGTACTGGCAAGAATTAAGGTACAGCTTCGTCATACAGAAGAAAAGGAAATAAAAGAATCTAACCTTTCGTTCAGAGAGATGGTATTGAACAAAGCTACTTTTCAGGTCAGCATTGGTGGAAAAATACTTCCTAAGATAACAAGACAGGAGTTTGCGATTTTAGAATTACTGCTCAGAAATTCGAAGCAGGTTTTCAGTAAAGAGGATATATTTGAATATGCGTGGGACGAACCATATATGGGTGAAACAAAAACTCTGGATGTACATATAAGCAATATTCGTAAAAAGATAAAAACAGTTACATCTGAGGAATATATTGAAACAGTCTGGGGAATCGGTTATCGTCTTCATCTATAATCTTTACTCTTTTTTTACTATTTATTTGCGTTTGATTAGGATTATTCCTTTATGATAAATGCAGATAAGAAAAAGGAGATGAAAAACTTGAGCGAAATGTTATTGGAAACAAGAAATTTGACTAAGCAATATGGACACCATAAAGCTGTGGACAGTGTCAATATGCATATTAAAAAAGGTGCTATTTATGGTTTTATCGGTCGGAATGGAGCTGGGAAGACGACTTGTCTGAAGATGATCAGTGGACTTTCCAAGCCAACTTGTGGAGAAATCGAGATGTTCGGATACAAGGGAAAGGATTTGCAAAAAGTTCGATCACGGATAGGATGTCTGATTGAGGCACCGGGACTTTATGGAAATATGACTGCATATGAAAATCTGAATATCAAATGCAAGCTGTTTGGAATAAAGAAAAAAAGTTATATTGAAGAAATATTGAGAATTATCGGTCTGGAGGATGTGGGAAAGAAAAAAACAAAACATTTTTCACTTGGAATGAAACAGCGTTTGGGAATTGGTCTTGCTTTGGTTGGAGAACCAGATTTATTAGTTCTTGATGAGCCAATCAATGGATTGGATCCACAGGGTATTGCAGAGATCCGGGATACGATTCAGAGACTTCAGAAAGAGAAGAATATGACAATATGCATTTCCAGTCATATTCTTGAGGAATTATCGAAGATTGCTACTGATTATGGAATTATTCATAATGGAAGTTTATTACAGGAAATTACAAGAGAAGAATTAATAAGAAGATGCAGTGAACGGATAGAGTTGACATTGGATCATCCGAAACAGGCGATTCCGGTGATGGATTCTATGGGATTTACCAACTATCAGGTAACAGATAAAGAGCATATTCATATTTTTGAACGATTGAATGAAAGTGCAGCGTTGAATATGGAACTTGCAAAGTCAGGAATTCCGGTAAAAGGGATTTCCATAACCAGTGAAGAACTGGAAACTTATTTTCTGAATCTGACGGGAGGTGCGGATCATGCTTAATATAATAAAAATGGATTTATACCGGATGCTTAAAACCAAAAGTATGTATGTAATCTGGATCGTATTGGCAACAATATTATTGATTACAACATCTTTATGCAAGACAGATTATGAGCTTTTGACTGAAAAGGATGCCATGAAACAGGAGCAGGTTACTGAACCTACTGTGGATAATATTAATGTGGGAATGATGGTAACGCTGCCTACGGAGCCGGGAGAAAAGGTGACAGTATATGATATCTTTTTTGCCAATTCCCAAGGAAAATTGTATGCACTGCTTTTGGTGATTTTTACTGTTCTGTTTTCAACAGCGGATATCAGTAGCGGATATATTAAGAATATAGGAGGTCAGGTTAGAAATAGAGGAACTCTGATTTTTTCCAGAGCAATTGCCTTGGCTGTCTTTACGGTACTGACAATGGCAGGTGCATTCTTATTTCAGGCAGCGGCGAATGGTATTGTTTTCGGGGAATTGGAATGGGGAAATACAAAGGCAATTTTATCTTATTTTGTGACTGAACTGGCTCTTCATTATGCACTTGTGCTGATTTGTATGGCGATTGCAATTATTTTGAAAAATAATGTAATCAGCATGGTCATTGCTGTCTGTCTTAGCATGAATGTAATGACCATTGTGTATGGGGTGATCAATAGTGCTATTCAAAAAATAGGAATTCAGAATTTCCAGATTTATAAGTATACGATAACAGGAAAATTATCACTGCTTCCTATGAATCCGAGTGGAAATGAGTGTTTGGAGGCATTTGGTGTGGCAATAGTGTTCACCGTTATGATGATATCAGTAAGCAGCGTTGCTTTTCAAAAGAGGGATATTTAACGGATGTATATCGTAATTGGGATATTAGCAGGAATTATTATCTTACAATTTATTATTATGTGGAAATACCAGCGGCAGGTGAAAGACATCTGCCGCCAATTGGCGTTTATGATTAAACATGACAGTAACATGTTGATTAACCATGAATTTGATGTGGGTGGAATAGGAAAGCTTTCTGACAAGTTGAATGAGCTTCTGGAACTGCGAAGAAAAGAGAAGCAGCATTATCAGGAGAAAGAAGCTCTGATTGCGGACACTTATACAAATCTTTCTCATGATATCCGCACACCACTGACATCTTTGGACGGATATTTCCAGCTAATGGAAGAATGTGAAAATATAGAGGATCAGAAACGTTATTTAAGCATTATCCACGAAAGAATTCATAGTCTGAATGAAATGTTGGAAGAACTTTTTATGTTTACAAAGTTAAAAAACGAATCTTACAGTTTGGAATTGACATTGTGCTGTATGAACCGGATTTTGAAAGAAACAGTTTTTTCATACTATGATGAATGGGTAAGAATGGAAATTCAGCCGGATATTCAGATTACGGAAGAACAGTTGTATATACATGGAAACAGGCAGGGACTCCGCCGTGTTATCCAGAATGTGATAAAAAATGGGCTGGATCATGGAGAAAAGAAGATTAGCATTGTGTTGGAACGTGATCAAAATCAGGCGGTGCTTAGAATCAGCAATCAGGTTACACATCCAGAACAGATTAATATAAATCAGGTATTTGAGCGATTTTATAAAGCCGATGTTGCCAGAAGTAAAACATCTACTGGATTGGGACTATCTATTGCAAAGGAGTTGGTTAGTCGGATGGATGGAGAGATTGAAGCAAAAATAGAAAAAAAAGAGTTTATTGTTGAAATGAACTTTCCGATTGTAACCGATGCTAAATGAAAAGTCTAATCCCCCAGCTATGCTGGGGAGAATGAAATAGTTGGAAACGGTGAGGATATCAATAAAAAACCTCCTGTGATATATTAAGAATGGTGTCGCAAGCCAAACTTAATCACAGGAGGAGGTCCATATGGACAATAGAAGTTTATCACATACAAAATGGAAATGCCAATATCACATCGTATTTATTCCAAAATATCGGAAGAAGGTATTGTATGGAAAAGTAAGAGAAGATGTGCGAGGAATTCTGAGCACACTGTGCAAATACAAAAATGTCGAAATAATAGCAGGTGCAGTTTGTGTAGATCATGTACATTTAAGTATTGCAATACCACTAAAGTTAAGTGTCTCAGATTTCATGGGATATTTAAAAGGCAAAAGTATCATGATGATATACGACCGTCATCCAGAATTGCAGAGCAAATGGGATAAAGCATTTTGGGCAAGAGGATATTATGTAGAAACAATCGGTAATATCACAGACGAAGCAGTACAAAAATATATAAAAGAGCAAGCAGAAGAATCGAGAAAAGAAGATTCAAGAAGTACCGCTTTATAGCGGACCAGTAAAAATGCTTGCGGCACCGCCCTTTGGGGCGAGCAGTAACATAGCCCTTTGGAGGGCTTATAACAAACCACCAGTTGAACTGGTGGTTGCTGACTTCAGAAATGGAAGTATTTTCTGAAGCAGGATTACCAGAAGGAAGCTCATGACGGGATTCGTGAGTATTATGAATCCCATGGGGTAAAGGTGCCGGCGGAAGGGATTTCTCCCATGCAGGAGTTTAACAGGGATACCCGGGGGCTAATCTTTCTGGATGCCACAGTGGTAAGTGAAGCATTTCTGCATCATGAGACAAGAAAACTGGATAATGCAGGCTGTTTTTCCTTTGGAGATGTCAAATATGAGACCAGTACAGCCCTTGCCAATGCAGAGGTGGAAATCGCCTATGACCCCATGAATACAGAGACTATAAAGGTTGTGTATCAGGACATGAAACCAATCATGGCACACCGGGTAAGTATCGGAGCTTTCTGTGATAAAACGGTGGATGTACCGGTTGGAATGACGGACAAGATACCGGAAACATCCAGATTTCTGGATGCTCTGGAAAAGAAATACAAAGAGGATCACAGGCTGATAGCAAATGCCCTTTCTTTTGGTGATTATGGAAAGGCAGGTGGCAGCCATGTATGAGGAATTCTTTGAGCTGATGCATACGCCGTTTACAAGAGATATTCCGGCAGACAGGCTGTACAGTTCGAGGCAGATAGAAGATGCCCTAGGGAGACTGACATACGTGGCAGACAGGCAGTTGTTTGCGGTAGTTATTGCGGATCCGGGATGTGGAAAATCAACGCTTATCCGGATGTTTGAAAGCAGACTACCAAAGGATAAATATATGCTGCTGTATCTGTCTGATTCGAAGCTGACACCGAGGTGGCTGTATGCAGGACTTCTTGACCAGATGGGACTGGAGGCAAGGTTCTACCGGGGAGATTCAAAGAGGTAGCTGCAGAAGGAAATCGAAACTGTCAGGACCGTCCAGAAAAAGAAAGTGGTGTTTGTACTGGATGAAGCCCATCTGCTGGGGAAGGAAACTTTGGAAGAATTTCGTTTCCTCTTGAATTACAAGTTTGATTCAGCCAGCCCCATGAGTCTGATACTGGTAGGACAGACAGAGCTGTGGGATCAGAAGCTAAGGCTGCAGAGCTACGCAGCTATCCGACAGAGAATCGATATGAATATCGTGTTGAACCGCCTGGACAGGGCAGAAACTGTCAAATATATCGCGGCACATATGGCGTATGCAGGAGTGAAACAGGATCTGTTCACCAGTGGAGCAGAAGATGAAATCTTCAAGGTATCCGCAGGCATACCACGGATGATCAACAGAATCTGTGAGAAAACACTGATGTACGCATATCAACAGCAGAAACGGCTGATAGATGAGCATATGGTGCGATTTGTAGCTGACCATGAAATGGTTGGAGGAATAGAGTAAGAAATCCGGGGCGAGAGCCCCGGAAGCAGTGACAGAAAGAAGAGTGAGTTTGTGACAACGTGTGAGAGCAGAGTTGTGACAGCTCATGGAATTTTTAACAGCAATAACACAACACAGGGAGAAATAAACATGACAGCATATACAGTAAGAGATGCAAAAATAGAGGATGCACAGCGGATACTTGAAATCTATGCGTATTATGTGGAAAATACGGCGATTACATTTGAATATGATGTGCCGTCCAAGGAAGAATTCAAACAGCGCATGAGGATGACTATGCAGAAGTATCCGTATCTTGTCATTGAAAAAGAGGGAAGGGTATACGGATATGCCTATGCAGGACCATTTAAGGAGCGCGCGGCATATGACTGGGCGTGTGAATTGTCTATTTATGTAGACTATACCGCGAAGAAATGTGGACTGGGAAAACAGCTATACGCCGCTTTAACAGAGCATTTAAAGCAAATGGGAATCACCAACCTGTATGCATGTATCGGATATCCGCAGACGGAAGACGAATATTTGGATAAGAACAGCGAGCAGTTTCATGAACATCTGGGATTTCAGACAGTCGGGACATTTCACCGGTGCGGATATAAATTTAACCGTTGGTACGACATGATCTGGATGGAAAAGATGATTGGAGAGCATCAGAGCCAGCAGCCGCCGGTGGCATACCGGACGGCACAAAAAAACAGGATATAGCAGAAAAATATCGAAAGAATAATGAAATCGGTAAAGCAAAAATAAGCCGCAAAGTATGTATATACCGCCTATAAATCGTCAGATTCAGGTCTGAATGTCTGATTTTATGGGTGGGTATAAAGCGCTTTGCGGCTTATTTTAATAAGTACATCAGTCTGCTTATGCGTCAGCAGATTCATCAGAAGCGGCAGGTGCGGCTTCCATGTTTTTCGGTAAAACCAGATTTAAAAGAATGGCAACGAGGAAAACAACAGCAACGCAGTTTTCGGCGAAGACCGTCTTTACAATCTGTGGAAAAATATCAAAAATTTCAGGAACCTGTGTAAAACCGATGCCGATACTTAAAGAAAGTGCGGCAATGGTGATATTTCTCTGGGAGAAACCACATTTTCCAATCATCTGAAGTCCGCTGATAACGATGTTACCAAACATCATCAGTGTACAGCCGCCAAGAACCGCATCCGGCAGTGTCGCAAGCAGTGAACCGAAAAACGGGAAAATTCCGGCTAAAATCATAATCACGGCGCCGGCGCCAATCGCATAGCGGTTGACAACCTTTGTCATGGCAACCAGTCCGACATTCTGGCTGAATGACGTAATCGGCAGACAGCCAAAAACAGAAGACAATGCACTGATAAAACCGTCACAGGCAATAGAACCGGAGGTTTCCTTTAAAGTCGCTTCGCGGTTTAAACCGGCGGCGGCAAGGGCTGAGGTATCCCCAATCGTTTCTGTTGCTGATACAAGGAAAATTAAAGTAACAGAAATAATAGCGTTTATGTTAAATTCCGGTTTAAATGGCAGTAACTGTGGAAATGCAATGATAGAAGTGCCTTCCAAAGAAGAAAAATCCACCGTACCCAGAATTACAGCCGCAATATAGCCCATAATCAGTCCGAATAAAACGGACAACTGCTTGAAATATGATTTTGCAAAAATATTAAAAAGGATACAGCAAAGCAGTGTAAATGTACCGAGAATCCAGTTCGTGGCAGAACCGAAGGTTTCACTGCCGCTGCCGCCGCCAAAGGAAGCCGCACCGACGGATAATAAAGAAAATCCGATAGCGGTTACAACGGTTGCGGCAACAATCGGTGTAATCAGGCGGAGCCAGTATTTTGCAAGAAGTCCTAAGATACCTTCAATAATACCGCCGACCAATACCGCGCCGACAATTGCATTATAGCCGTAGGTTGGTCCGAGGTAGCAGAATACGGATACAAACGTAAAACTGATACCCATAACAATCGGAAGTCCCGAACCGATTTTAAAAATCGGGAAAAGCTGTATTAAAGTACCGATACCGGCAATCAGCATGGCACTCTGGATTAAAGAGGCGCTGTCAGCTGTGGACAGCCCGCTGGCTGCGGCAACGATAAAAATAGGTGCGATATTGGCAACAAACATTGCCAGTATGTGTTGTAAGCCAAAAGGAATGGCTTGTTTTACGGAAATCTTACCATTCAGATGATACAGATTTTCCGTTGAGGTCGTTGTATTTTTGTTCATGATATTCTCCATTTGCAGGCAGTGCGTTTTACAGTCGCTGCCTTTTTACATTAAGTTGTTTTGTATTTTATTTCTGTTTTATTCCTGGCGGAAAGTAATTGTACCAGTTGCGGCATCCATGCTGTCTACAATTGCAAGGGATTCCAGATGATAACCGAGGTTGCGGATAATGCGTCCGCCGGACTGGAAGCCTTTTTCAATGACAATGCCGATACCCTCGACCGTTGCGCCTGCTTCATTTACGATAGAAATAAGCCCCTGTAACGCACAGCCGTTTGCAAGAAAATCATCAATAATCAGTACGTGGTCGTCCGGGCTTAAAAATTTCTTGGAAACAATCACCTGATTCTTGCATTTGTGGGTGAAGGATTCCACTTCCGCAACGTACATTTCACCTTCAATGTTAATGCTTTTTGACTTCTTTGCGAAAACGACCGGAACATCAAAATGGCGCGCTACCATGCAGGCAATACCGATACCGGAAGCTTCAATCGTCAGAATCTTGTTAATATGTTCGTTTGCAAAACGGCGCTTAAATTCTTCACCGATTTCATCAAACAGCTGAATGTCCATCTGATGATTTAAGAAGCTGTCTACTTTTAAGACATTTCCTTCTTTTACAATACCGTCTTTTGTAATGCGTTCTTCTAAAAAATTCATAATTCCTCCTAATAAAATGTGGTTGTTAAAATGACGGGCAGACCCGAATCACATTCGGTCAGGCACATCATTTATAGGATTTTAGATAAATTATAGTCTACCAAAATGGCACGGATGTAGCAATATAAAAGTGGAAATTGGGAGAAAATAACCTATATTAGTTTCGGAGTATTTGTGTTACAATGTCAGAAGATATCTTAGGTAAAGCCGGACATTGAAAAAATCGCAGGATACAGTATAATGAAAAGTAAAAATAAAAGGATAAGCTGCAAAGCGGCGGAAACGGGGGTATTTTATGTTAAAGGACTGGAACAGATTGGAACAACCGTCAAAAGAGGAAATGGAACAGCGTTTAAAGAAGGCACGTGCGCGCTTAGAACAGCAGCAGATTCTGATGAAGGAAAAGAAACTGCCGGTGCTGGTGCTGTTAGAAGGCTGGGGTGCGGCAGGCAAGGGCAGTGTGCTTGGAAAGATTATTAAAAATATCGACCCGCGCTTTTTTAAAGTGGCAGTTATGGATGAGCCGACAGAAGAAGAAGCACGCAAGCCGTTCTTATACCGTCATTTTGTAAAGATACCGGAAGCGGGCAAATTCGTCTTTATGGACAGCGGATGGATGAGCGAAGTGACAAGGGAAAAGCTGCGCGGGGAATTATCCGAGCAGGAGTATAAAAAGAAGATTGAGAGCATCAAGCGTTTTGAAAGACAGCTTACAGACAACGGTTATCTGCTGATGAAGTTTTTCTTCCAGATTGATGAAAAGGAGCAGAAAAAGCGGCTGGATAAGCTGGCGGATGACAAAAATACGAGCTGGAGAGTCAGTGAACATGATGTATGGCAGAATAAGCATTATGATAAATGCATGGATGTTTATGAGCAGTATCTGTGCGATACGAACCAGTCGAGCGCGCCGTGGTATCTGGTAGATGCCAAAGATAAAAAGTGGGCGCAGTTACAGATTTTGGAAACGCTGGTGCAGGGAATTGACACGGCACTTCAAAACAGTACGCTGGCAGTGCCGCTGTTACAGAATGCATTTCCGTTAAAACCGATTGAAAAGCTGGCAGACGTGGCGTTGGATAAGACTTTGACAGAGGAAGAATATGATACTTTGTTAAATCGGTATCAAAAGCGTCTGCGCGAACTGCACAATGAATTATACCGTAAAAAAATACCGGTTATCATTGCCTATGAAGGCTGGGATGCCGCAGGAAAGGGTGGAAATATCAAGCGTATTACCGAAGCGTTAGACCCAAGGGGGTATGAAGTACACCCGATTGCAAGTCCAGAACCGCATGAAAAGGCAAGACATTATCTGTGGCGTTTTTGGAACAGACTGCCAAAGACCGGACATGTTGCGATATTTGACAGAACGTGGTACGGCCGTGTCATGGTTGAACGGCTGGAGGGCTTTTGCAGTGAAAATGACTGGCAGAGAGCCTATGTGGAAATTAATGAATTTGAAAAAGAGCTGGCAGACTGGAATGCAGTTATTGTAAAATTCTGGGTGCAGATTGATAAGGATACACAGCTTGCACGTTTTAAGGAACGTGAAAATACACCGGAAAAACGTTGGAAGATTACAGACGAGGACTGGCGCAACCGTGAAAAATGGGATTTGTATGAGGAAGCAGTCAATGAAATGCTGCAAAAGACCAATACAGCCTATGCGCCGTGGCACATTTTAGAGTCCAATGACAAAAAATATGCGAGAATCAAAGCATTAAAGACCGTTATTGAGGCAATTGAGAAAAAAATGGAATAAAAAACGGAGTATCTTATGAACATTTTTGACATCATCGGGCCGGTCATGGTCGGACCGTCCAGCTCCCACACGGCGGGAGCGGTAAGAATCGGCTACATTTCGGGGAAATTGCTCGGAGAGCCGGTGAAAAAAGCAGCGATTTTATTATACGGTTCATTTCTTGCAACAGGAAAGGGACACGGAACACAGAAAGCCTTAGTGGCAGGACTTCTTGGCATGGTACCGGACGATATACGGATTCCGGACAGCTTAAAAATTGCAGCGCAAAAAGGAATTGAAATTACTTTCGGCACGGCACAGCTGCGGGAAGCCCACCCGAACTCCGCACAGATTTATCTTACCGGGGAAACGGGAAGGACGTTAGAGGTCATCGGAGAGTCGATTGGCGGCGGCAGAATCAACATTGCACAGATTGACGGAATCCAGACCAATTTCACAGGCGAATATCCGACGTTAGTCGTGCATAACCTCGACCAGCCGGGACACGTGACGGAAGTTACTGCCATGCTTGCAAAAGCTCGCATTAATATCGCAACCATGCAGCTGTACCGCTCGGCGCGCGGCGGCGATGCAGTTATGGTGCTGGAGTGCGACCAGGAAGTGCCGGAGCAGATTGCCCACCGGTTAGAACAGCTTTCGGGTATTAAAAAAGTAACGTATCTGAGCCTTGTATAAAAGCTGTATACAAAAAACAATGCGGAATGGAGAGTATATGATTTATCATTCAATTCAGGATTTATTAAATCTGGCAAAGGAATATCAGATACCTTTGTGGGAGGTTGTATGCCGGGCGGATATGGAAGAACGGCAGGTTACAAAAGAGCAGTCCTTTGAAACGATGCACCGGATGTATGAAGCGATGAAGCAGGCAGACAGCGCGTATGATAAAGATTTAAAATCGGCAAGTGGACTGGCGGGCGGCGACGGCGAAAAACTGCATTGCTATAATGCGGCAGGAAAAAATATTGCGGGAGAATACATTGGGCTTGTCATGGAAAAGGCAGTCAAAATGGGCGAGTCCAACGCCTGCATGAAGCGGATTGTTGCTGCACCGACGGCCGGTGCATGCGGCGTGATTCCGGCAGTTTTTCTGGCATATCAGGAATATTTCCGGGCAGAGGAACAAAAAATGGTGGAAGCGATGTATCTGACGGCGGGAATCGGTGCGGTGATTGCGGAAAATGCAAGCATTGCGGGCGCGTCCGGCGGCTGTCAGGCAGAAATCGGTTCGGCAAGCGCCATGGCGGCGGCAGGGCTTGCCTATTTGCAGGGCGGCGACGATGAACAGATTGTCAATGCCATGGCATTCGCCTTAAAAAATATGCTGGGGCTGACCTGCGATCCGGTCTGCGGACTGGTAGAAGTGCCGTGTATTAAAAGAAATTCAGCCGGTGCGGTCAATGCTGTCACCAGTGCGCAGATGGCACTGGCGGGTATCTGCAGTGCGATTGCACCCGATGAAGTCATTGATACGATGCGCCGTATCGGCAATGCGCTTCCGGCATGTTTAAAGGAAACGAGCGAAGGCGGGCTTGCAACAACTCCTTCGGCGCAGAAGGTACGCGAAAAAATGGACGGAGAACAGTAACTATGCCTCTTGATTTAACACAACTGTCACAAATTACAGAACCGCTTCTTGCGTGGTATGAAAAAAATGCCCGTGTATTGCCGTGGCGTGAAAATACCGATGCTTACCGCGTGTGGGTATCGGAAATTATGCTGCAGCAGACAAGAGTGGATACGGTGATTCCGTATTACGAGCGCTTTTTACGGCGTTTTCCGGATGTGGCGGCACTTGCCGCGGCACCGGAGCAGGAGCTTTTAAAAATGTGGGAGGGGCTTGGATATTATTCGAGGGTGCGAAATATGCAGAAAGCCGCACAGCAGATTTGTGAAAAATATAACGGCATTTTCCCAAACGAATATGAACAGCTTTTGTCCCTGCCGGGTATCGGTGCGTATACGGCGGGAGCGGTCGCTTCAATTGCATGGAATAAGCCTTACGCTGCCGTGGACGGAAACGTGCTTCGCGTGGTGACACGTCTGACGGCAGATTCCAGAGAAATTTCCGATACAAAATTTAAAAATGAAATCACAGCGGCATTGCAGGAAATTTATCCTGTGGACAAGTGCGGTATCTTTACCCAGAGCCTGATGGAACTGGGCGCAGTTGTCTGCATGCCAAATGGTACACCGCGATGCACGGAATGTCCGCTACAAAGCTTATGCAGTGCCTGTGCAGCGGGCACACAGCCAGCGTATCCCGTAAAGAAAAAGAAAGCACAGCGCAGAATCGAAGAAAAGACCGTGCTTTTAATGATACATGCGGGCAGGCTGGCACTGCAAAAAAGAGCCAAGAGCGGATTGCTTGGTGGCATGTGGGAACTGCCGAATCTTTCGGGAAAAGCAGATACAGCGCAAATTCAAAAGTGGCTTGAAAAGTGTGGAATCACGGACTGTCGGATACAAAAAGGCAGTCCGGTGTGCCACATTTTCACACATATCGAGTGGCATATGGACAGTTATCTTATCGAATGTGGAAAAGCAGCCCCGGATTCGGATTTTACGTGGATAACAGAGCAGGCTTTGGAAAAGGAATATGCACTGCCGACAGCCTTCAAAAAAGTGTATACACAAAACCGGCCATTGTGAGAAATTTGTTGACATTGGGCGGTAAGTGGAGTATAAAGTTTATATCGCTATTAACATACATTTATAATAGGAAGAAAATTTTTTGGAGGATGTAACGATGGAAAGTTACAAGTTTTTACTGGATTTGGCAGTGATACTGCTTTGTACAAAGGTATTGGGGCTGGCGACGAAGCGTGTACAGATGCCGCAGGTTGTCGGCTCATTGCTTGCCGGTCTTTTGTTAGGACCGTCTATGCTGGGGCTGCTTACGGAAACGGAGTTTTTAAGTAATGTAGCGGAGCTTGGCGTTATCGTACTGATGTTCTGCGCCGGACTGGAAACAGATATTAAAGAGCTGAAAAAGAGCGGAAAAGCTGCATTTGTTATTGCACTCTGTGGCGTTATCGTGCCGATTATCGGTGGATTTGCCGTTGCATATTTCTTTAACAAGCCGGGTGTTATTGATTCGGATGCCTCATGCAGCGTTGTGCTTCAGAATGCATTTATCGGCGTTATACTGACGGCAACTTCTGTCAGCATTACGGTTGAAACCTTAAAGGAAATGGGCAAATTAAAAACTCATTCCGGCAACGCGATTTTAGGGGCTGCCATTATTGATGATATTTTAGGTATTGTGGCTCTGACAATTATTACAAGTCTTGCAGATGAATCGGTGAATGTAGCGGTTGTACTGTTAAAGGTTGTATTGTTCTTTGTATTTGCAGGTGTTGTGGGTTTTGTATTTTACAAGTTTTATAAAAAATGGATTGAAAGCGCTGACCGTGGACGTCACAGACATGCCATCATAGCTTTTGTATTCTGCCTTTTAATGTCTTACGTGGCAGAAGCGTGGTTTGGTGTTGCGGATATTACAGGTGCATATATTGCAGGTCTGATTATTTCCAATACAGAGCGTTCTGAATTTATCCAGTCCCGTTTTGACACCCTTTCATTTTTACTGCTCTCACCGGTATTTTTTGCAAGTATCGGACTGAAGGTAGAACTGCCGAATATGACAGGAACGATTATTGCATTTACCGTTGTATTAGTTATTGTAGCGGTGTTGACCAAAGTTATTGGCTGCGGACTCGGTGCAAAGATATGCGGATACAAGCCGTATCAGTGTAAGCGCATCGGTGTCGGCATGATTTCACGAGGCGAGGTCGCCTTAATTGTAGCCAGCAAAGGTGCGGCACTCGGCATGATGGGCAGTGCCTTTATGGGACCGGTTGTTATCGTGGTTGTTATTACAACGATTATCACACCGATTTTGTTAAAAATAGTATTTAAGAAAGGTCCAAACAATTACATACCGGATTCAGAAAGCATTTCCACATATCATACAAAGATCGGCGATTTGAGAAAGAATCTGTTTGGATAGGTTAAAATAGAATGATTAGAAACTGCAGTCTGGAAGAAATTTCCGATGGAAAGTTATATAGTGAAAATGATATGGTAAAGGCAGATACGAATCAGTGTCAGGGCTGCAATTCCGTATGCTGTCACGGCATGGGAGATTCGATTGTGTTAGACCCGTATGATATCTGCCGTCTGACAAGACAGCTTCAGATGCCGTTTGAAAGTCTGGTGGAGAAACATCTGGCATTAAATGTCGTAGACGGCGTGATTTTACCGAATCTGAAAATGGCAGGGGAAAACGAAACCTGTACATTTTTAAATGAACAGCAGCGCTGCCGGATTCACGGTGCAAGACCGGGTATCTGCCGGTTGTTTCCGCTGGGAAGGTACTGGCAGGACGACACACATTTTCAGTATATCCTGCAAAAGGACGAGTGCCACAAGCACAATCTCACGAAAATCAAGGTGAAAAAGTGGCTGGATACGCCGGATTTAGAAGCGTATAACGCATTTCTTGTGACATGGCATGCTTTTTTAAAGGAAATTCAGGCGGCACAGCAGGGACTGGATGAAGGGCAGAACAGAATTTTAACAATGTATATTTTAAAAAGCTTCTTTGCACTGCCGTATGACGGACGCGATTTTTATGTGCAGTTTGAAGAACGCATGAAAAAAGCAAGACAGGATTTGGCAATGGACTAGCCGGAAAGAGAGGAAACATCAATGAAAATCGACTTGTTTCAAATCGGAAATTTTCATGTACGCGGATATGGCTTTATGATTGGACTGGGATTTCTTCTGGCGCTGGTGCTTGGCTGTAAGCGGGCAAAAAAGCTGGAGTTGAAAGACGAATCCGTGATTGATATCGCAATTCTTGCGATCATCGGCGGCTTCTTAGGCGCAAAGATTTTGTATGTGATTGTAAGCTTTAAGGATTTTTTAAAAGACCCGCTTGCGGTTTTGGGGTCTGAGGGCTTTGTTGTTTACGGCGGCATTATTGCGGGGGTGCTTGCGGCGTGGATTTACTGCAAAGTAAAAAAACTCGTATTTTTGGAGTATTTTGATTTAATCATGCCGGAAGTGGCACTTGCACAGGGCTTTGGCAGAATCGGCTGCTTTTTGGCAGGCTGCTGTTACGGACGGGAAACAACCGCCGCATGGGGCATTACATTTCCCGCAGACAGCATGGCACCGGCAGGCATAAAGCTTATTCCGACACAGCTTCTTTCAGCAGCAGGGGATTTTTTGATTGCCGCAATCCTGATATGGATTGCACACCGTTTTTTATATCAGCAGAAAAAGCTGATAACAGGCGATATCGGCAGTATTTATTTACTGCTGTATGGTATCGGAAGATTTCTGATTGAGTTTTTAAGAAATGATTACCGTGGGGCGGTCGGATTTTTGTCCACCTCCCAGTTTATTTCCGTTTTTATCGTGGCGCTTGGGGTAACGCTGATGGTTTACCATAGAAAAAAGAATCCGGTAAAGTAAAAGAACAGGATACGGAGTAAAATTTCAAAGGAGAAAAGGGGTAGTGTATGAAAAGTGCAAAAAATGAATTAAAACAGTTTGTAGCCGGAGTTGTTATGTTGATTGTGGGGTTGTTTATTTTATCCCAGAAAGTGGTTGTATCGTCCGGCTGGTTCGGTTACGGCGGAACAATTATGCTTGGTGGTGTCCGTCTGAATTCGGGGATGATTATGATTCCGTTTATTATCGGTATTATATGGATGTTCGCAAGCGGAGCCTCTTTTGCATCGAAGTTGTTTACGGCATTGAGTGTCATTTTGATTGTAGCATCCATTATTTTAAATACAAATATTTACATGGTTTCAATATCAATGTATGAATGGGTTATTATGCTCGTGCTGATTTTTGGCGGAGCAGGATTTGTTGCAAAGGTCTTATTCTCCGATGCATATAAGGAAGAAAAGCATAAGGGGAAAAAGAAAGATGCAGCCGGTGAAGATTCAACACAGGATTCACTGGATGAGGAGCTTGAACGCATGAAAAAAGGCTTAAAATAGGCAAAAAATAAAGATACTACTAAAAATACTACCAGGATTCGTCTATGGTAGTATTTTCATTTTCAGCCGGATTTGATAAATAAAAGGTGTAAACAAAATAAATCAACCGCCGCAGGAAGCGGCAGAAAGGAAAAGGACTGACCCAGAGGGAGGCAGAGGTCGCAAGACTGGCATGTTCCGGGCGCTCTAATAAGGAAATTGCAGAAGAACTGGTCATTTCCGAAACGACAGTCAAAAAACATATGCAGCATATTTTTGAAAAACTGGAGATAGGGAGCCGGGAGGAACTGCGGAATATGTAAATAATGGTAAATAATAACAAGCGGTCAGTTCACCGTTGTCACTTGACTTGACTGACCGCTTGTTATTATTTCTGCTATACGGAATTGCTTTTTTTTGATAATATATATTAAAGATACAGTACATGTTTTAGGATATAAGAATGTCGGGCAGGTGATTTTGATGAAAGCAGATGAAGTGATATGTGAGGTTTCAAAGCTGTGCAGGGATTTTCAGGCAGATGAAGTGATTTTATATGGTTCAAGGGCAAAGGGGACAGCCAGAGAACGCAGTGATATTGATATAGCGGTGTCAGGAGTGGAATGTTTTGACGAACTTGTTGAAAAAATAGAAGAACTGCCGACACTTTACAGCGTGGATTTATTAAATATGGATACTTGCAGGAATGAATTGTTATTGGAGGATATTAAGCAATATGGACGAAAAATTTAGCAGACGTTTTAAATCTTTTTGTAATTCACTGGAGGCGTTGTCGGAGGCAAGGGAAAGAGATTTATCAGATTCTTTTGTATTAAGTGGGACAAGTGCTAAATTTAGTATAACATTTGATTTGTCATGGAAGGTTATGAAAGATATACTGGTGCAGTATTACGCGATAACAGGTTTTGTGGCAGGCTCGCCAAGGGAAGTCCTGCGGGAAGCTTTTAAGGCAAATTTAATTTCAGATGATGCATGGATGGATATGTTAAAAGTGAGAAATGAACTTGCGCATGATTATGATTGTGAAATTGTAAAAAAGCACTGCAATACAATTGTTGAAAAGTATATTGATTTGTTTTATGAGTTTGAGGAAGTTGTGAAAAAACTAGGGGATTAGAGGGAAAACAGGTATACAAATTATGAATATAAAACTTATAATATTTGATTTTGATGGAACGATAATGGATACCAAAAAGACGATTGTAGTTTCAAAACAGGAAACATTACGTCAGATGGGATTAGATGTGGCAGAAGAACAGGCTTGTGCCGATACAATTGGTATGTCAGCAAAAATAGGATTTCAGAAGTTATGTCCGGAATTGTCAGATGATATGATTGATTTATGTATGAAAAAATATCGTGAAATTTTTGATGAAACCAAGAAAACAATCCCGCCGTTATTATTTCCTAATATGATTGAAACATTAAACAGATTAAATGAAAAAGGTATTGTTTGCACAATTGCTACTTCAAGAGGACGAGATTCATTACTTGGTTTTCTTGAAAGCATGAACATTGCAAAATATTTTTCGTATTTGTTAGCAGCAGAAGATACTACTTTGCATAAGCCTAATGCAGAACCGGTAAAAAAGACATTAAATGAGTTGTCATATAATGCACAGGACACTTTAGTCGTTGGGGATATGCCATTTGATATACTTATGGGCAAAAATGCAGGTGTGTATACATGTGGAGTAACCTATGGGGTTTCAGGCAAAAATAGTTTGTTAGAGGCGGGAGCAGATTGGGTAATTGATGACATAAGCGAATTATTGGAAATTGTATAAGGAAAGTTTTTTTATCGGCACGATTTCAGATATAGAATAGGTAAATGAATAATTACTTAATTTACAAACACTATTTATTTTATATAACAGAAAAAGTAAACGGAGAAACACACCATGTACTTATTAGCAGAAGTCTTTTTTTATGCCGGACAGCGAAGCAGTCTGCCGCAAGTGGGATACCGACCCGATGCTGTTTTTGATAACGCGGGAAATTACTGGGGAATTACATTTGTTGAATTGCAGGCTGACCGATTTGATGTTCCGATTCCGGCGAATATAAAATTTACATTTGAGGAGTATCATTATAGTGAGGTCAGTGTCGGAGCAACGTTTTCGATTATGGAGGGCGGACACAAGGTTGGGACTGGAAAAATTATTGGAAAGGACATTTAAAGGGGCAGGACAGCCAACGCATGATATGAGATAAGGGGAAGAAAGCATGAAGAAGACAGCAGTAAAATTAAAACATATAAATTTTAATATGAAGGAACATGGTTTTGTGGGACATCTTGCAGAACCGGAGCAGACCAACGGCAAAGCAGTCATTGTGATTATGGGCGGAGAGCAGAGCTTTCTTCCGGGGATTAAAATAGCAGAGCGGTTTGCGGATTATGGATTCACTGGGTTAGCCGTATCATTGTTTGGCGCAGAGGGGCTTCCGGACACGCCCGACAGATGTCCGCTGGAAATGAAAGGCTTCAAAATACTACAAAACAGAAAGCGTTTCGCACAAAGTTATGGGCATGTGGCTTGCGTATTATGAAGCTTATCAGGATAAGGCGGCGGAAGAAAAAGCACATTTAGAGATCAAAAAGACAAATGCAAGAATATTGATGATTGCGGGAGGTGCAGACGAAGCGTGGCCGGAGATTATACCGCATGATTCCGCTTGTCGGCATGATGTATAAAAGCTTTGGGAAACACAAAAAGGAATGTATGGCGGCGTTTGAACAGTCTGAAAAAGAAATAATAAACTGGTTAAGATAATAAGAATTGGCATGGCAAACTGCTATCCGCATGTACTGGCAGACCTTTGTGAAACCTTTGAAATAAAACCGTCTATTGTGAGGTGGTTGTTGAGAGGAAGATAGATTAGGCATATATAATGTTAATTATTAAAATTTCTGTACGAAAGGTAAAATTATATGATTACGATAAAAGAGTTCTATGGTGATGTTAAAGATATAGATGAGAGTGTTCTTGCAGTGAAATCAGATTGTTTATGGGAGAAAGGTTCACTATTGGATATAAAGAATCTGGTTACACCACAGTTATTTCATTTACATATTCTTGTTAATCTGATTGGAAATTGGAGATACGAAGGCTGGTGGTTTATAATGTGCGAAATGGTGCAATTTGTACCTTATATTGCTGAGACATTAAGCCAGGCAGGGGCAGAAGATATGAAAACAGCTTTTGAAAAGGTAATTGACTGCTTTCCCGGAGACACGAGATTTGAAGATTCAGAGGAATATTTTGATATTGTTAATTTTTTACAAAGCATGGCATATAAAGTAAAGAATGAAAGCTTGAAAACTATAACGCGGGAGGAGCGCAAAGCCAATATAAAAAAGCTGCAAAAGTGTGTAGACGAATTGGATGAGATAACCAGCAGGTATTGGGGCGATGATGCGCCTGGTCATGGGTGGAAACAGGCAATAGATTATATTGAATTGAACCGCTAGTATAAAATCAAAAATATATGTATTTATGGACGAAAAATCGCTTAGATATGCGATTAAAGCTCAAAGCATACGGAAAATTTGGAGGTTTTGTCCATTTTCCAGATGTAAAATCTGCCGAAACATGATGACACGTATGAACTGCACCGTCTGCTGGGAGCACTGTTATCCAAGGAACTTACAATAGATGAAAAACTAAACATAAATGGTTTTACTGTAGAGCAGATTGCATCTCAATTACCCTATCGACACATGCTGAACGTATGGCACAAATCAAGCTTTAAAGGTACGGGAGTAATCCTTTATTTATAAAAAATACCGCCAAAGAAATAGTCACCTTAAGCTGTCTGTTTCTTATGGCGGTTTTTGATTTTTTACCGGTATTTACAGAGGACAAAACAGCGTGCAATTAAAATTTTGTTGACAAATACCCCATAGGTGTATATAATTAACTGCGATATTAATACCCGGCAGGGGTATATTTTAATCGGTAATATTAAAGGAAAATGAAACATGGGAATGGAAAGAAAAGTTCTTATTATCGATGGCATGACCTGTATTAACTGTCAGAATAAAATAGAGCAGGAATTAAAGAATACAGCAGGAATTTCTAAAGTGCAGGTTTCCTATAGCAAAGGACAGGCTGAAATAGAATTTAATCCGGAAATAGTGACATTAAACCGTATTGCTGCGATTATTGAGAAGCTGGATTATACAGTTATCGATAAAAAGCAGGCAGATTCTTTAAAATGGGTTAGAAGGATTGGAACACTGGCGGTTATTATTTTACTGTATTATCTGTTACAGCATTTTGGTATTTTAAATTTACTTGTTCCGTCAATGCTTGCCGATTCCCAAATGAGCTATGGCATGCTCTTTATTGTAGGGCTTTTAACATCCGTTCACTGTATAGCGATGTGCGGCGGGATTCATCTTTCACAGTGTATTTCTTCGAGGAACGCTGAGAATACAAGTTCATCCAGAATAAATGTCATCATGCCTTCGGTACTGTACAACGCGGGACGGGTAGTTTCGTATACGGCAGTCGGATTTGTGCTTGGCGGAGCAGGAATGATTCTGACAGGCGGTTCGGGCAGTGGAATGCCGCTGCTGCTACAGGGCATATAAAAAATAACAGCCGGATTATTTATGGTGATAATGGGAATCAATATGCTGGGGATTTTTCCGGCATTGAGAAAGCTTCAAATCAGATTCCCGCGAAAGTCCGTCATAAAAATCAATCAGAAAAAAAGAACGGAAAAAAGACCGTTTGTTGTCGGACTGTTAAACGGTCTCATGCCATGCGGCCCGATGCAGTCCATGCAGATTATTGCACTCGGTTCGGGCAATCCCATATCGGGAGCACTGGCAATGCTGATGTTCAGCTTAGGCACGGTTCCGCTGATGCTGGGGCTTGGAAGCCTTGTATCGGCGCTTGGGAAAAAATACACGAAGCTTGTCATGCAGACAGGTGCGATACTGGTTGTGGTGCTCGGACTTGCAATGCTTTCACAGGGAGCGGGGCTGGCGGGTATCAGGCTGGATAGGATTTCTCAGGTATCTGACGGTGCAAAGGAATTGGATACGGCTGTGATTGCGCAGTCGGGGAACATTCAGTATGTGGAAAGCAATCTGGATTTCGGGACGTATCCTGAGATTACCGTTTATACGGGTATTCCGGTAAAATGGACGATAAATGTGCCGGAAGATGTTATTAACGGCTGTAATTACAAAATGATAGTAAAGACCTACGGAATCACCCATGAATTTACACCGGGTACAGAAGATAAAAGTGCAGGTTCTAAAAATACGGCGGCTCAAAGTACAGCTTCGACAGAAAACGCCGCAACTGCGTCATACATAACGCCTGCCGTAGAAAACGGACAGTTAGCAATAGATATCGGTACACTGACAGAACATCCGTTATATGTAAATTATGATTCAAACGGAACCAATATACAGATGATTGCCGTAAATGCGCCTGACGGCTCAGCACGATTATCATTGAACACCTGTCAGACCTGCAATCCTTCTCCAAAAGCGTATTTCAAGGAGAGAAGCGGCAAATTAGTATGTCAGAACTGCGGAAATGTATTTAAAATGGACAGTGTAGGCGGCACTGCGGGCGGTTGTAATCCGATGAATATTCAATATACGGTTGCAGACGGGAAGATAACCGTAAATACGGCGGATTTAGACAGCCATGCAAAACAGTTTTCTTCATGGAGCGGTCCGGTAGAATAGAGTAAAATAGCGGTACGGTATATTTTCAAAATGAATATACCGTGCCGTTATTTTTATGATACAATACAGGTATGGTACAGAATTTTTTTAGAAGTTACAAAAAGAGGGGTGTGATAACGATGAAAATAAAACAGCAAAAGCAGATAAAAGCATTTTTAATTGAAGAATTCGGAAATAAAAAGGGATGTGCAGTATCTGACAGGCAGGAAAAAATGCTGGATACATTGATTCAGAATACAAAAAATAAATCCGAAAATCAGATGAAAACCCTTGCCCAGACGATACTTCCACGCATAGCGTTGCATAAGTGCTTGTCTGAGGAAGGCTTTTCAGAAGAAGATGTATATAAGTATATGAGAAAATATATGCTTGATAAAGTAGCAGCAAAAAAACACGCTTCAACGGCTAAAATGGAATTAGTACCGGGATTTTATGCCATTTACAGCAATATCTTTCTTAAAATTATGCGTACAACCGATTTGCAAGAAAGTACGCAGGCATATGGGAATGATTATTATGATGTTACGATTAAAAAATGCCTGTGGCACACCGCCTGCGTGGAAAACGGCTGTGAAAATCTGTGCCGCCTGTTCTGTGATGTCGATGATGTGACATACGGCGGCTTGAAAAAAATAGGTTTTACGCGGACAAAAACCTTAGGTTATGGCGGTGACTGCTGTGATTTTCATTTTTTCAAAAAATAAGCTCTTTTATAAAAACTTTTTTGTTTGACTTTTTTAAAAATCAGAAATATAATAATCTTTGAACGAGTAGCAGACGAGCGTAAATCCAGTTTTGCTGCTCGTTTTTTTATTTTAAATCTATAATGCCATTAAAAAGTGTGTAGCTTATCAGCGTAAGTCCAGCTTATGCGGTAATTACACACTTTTTTTGTGCAAAAAAACAAAGAGGCAAATCCTCTGCTCCTGCAAAGAGCGCATGCTATGCAAGCTATTGGGCATAGCATACATAGCAGACATTTGCTTCGCAAACAAGGAGGATTAAAATGGCAGAAAGTAACAAAATGAAAGAAATTCCGGTAAATAAGCTTATGGTGCAGATGGGAATACCGATGATTTTATCCATGGCACTGCAGGCAGTCTACAATATTGTGGACAGTGCTTTTGTCGGCAATATGAAAGTGGGGAGTGAAGCGGCTTTGAATGCGCTGACACTGGTATTTCCGGTACAGATGCTTATGGTGGCAGTTGGAATCGGAACCGGTGTGGGAACGAATGCGCTTCTTGCAAGAACTCTTGGAGAGGGAAAAAACCAAAAAGCTGCGAAAGTCGCCGGAAACAGTCTGTTTTTAGGTGTGATAATTTGTGCGGTATGTCTGTTGTTTGGCATTTTTGGAGTGAAGGCATACATTTCATCACAGACGGCTGACACGGAAGTGATTGCAATGGGAACAAGTTATTTAAGAATATGCTGTGTGCTTTCTTTTGGAATTATTTTCTTTTCATTATTTGAAAAGCTGTTACAGGCAACAGGGCGTTCCCTTTATTCCACAATCGGACAGGTTGTGGGTGCTGTGGTTAATATTATTCTGGACCCGGTAATGATTTATGGTATCGGATCCGTTCCTGAAATGGGCGTAGAGGGCGCTGCGTATGCTACGGTAATCGGTCAGATTGTATCAACAGGGTTGTTATTTATTTTTCATATGAAATTAAATAGGGAATTTGAACATGGAATAAAATTCATGAAACCGGATGGCAGAACGATTGCAGGAATCTATTCAATAGGTCTGCCTGCAATCATTGCACAGGCGCTGATGTCTGTCATGGTGTATGTCATGAATCTGATTTTGAAGTTCAGTCCTTCTGCACAGACTGCATACGGATTGTTTTATAAAGTCCAGCAGTTTGTATTGTTCTTAGCATTTGGTTTAAGAGATGCCATTACGCCAATCATAGCGTATGCATATGGAATGGGAAGTAAAAAACGAATCTGGGACGGAATCAAATATGGTCTGATATACACGGCAGCACTGATGATTTTAGGGATTCTTATTACAGAAATTTTTCCGGACGCATTTGCCACGCTGTTTAATGCGGGACAGTCAAGAACGTATTTTATCAGTGCAATGCGGATTATTTCAATCAGTTTTATTTTTGCGGGAATCAATATCGCCTATCAGGGCATTTATCAGGCGTTGGACGGCGGTCTTGAATCGCTTGTGATTTCACTGCTTAGACAGCTTGTCATTATATTACCGCTAGCAGGAATTTTTTCAATTTTTGTAAAAAACGGAACAGCAGGCATTTCCCTGATTTGGTGGGCATTTCCGATAACAGAACTTGTTGCCTGTGCAGCAGGATATGCATTTTTAAAGAAAATCAGTAAGAATAGAGTGGAAAAATTAAGCTGAGGAGGAAGCAGCAATGGAAAAAAGAATTATTACAATCAGCAGAGAGTTTGGAAGCGGCGGGCGTTTTATCGGTGAAGAAACAGCTAAAAAACTCGGCATAGGCTATTATGACAAAGATATTATCGGTTAGATTGCCATACAATCTGGGTTATCACAGGAATATATCCGGGAAAGTTTGAACTGCTCCGGATTTTTAGGTTCACATACGGACAAATTTCATGTATAATAGAACCGCATGAAAGTGGAGAAAATCCGGCAAGTGTTTTCCCACAGTGTTGAAATCACGGCATTAAAATGCCTGCGGAATGGAGATTAACATGGAAATTTATGAAATGATTGAATTAGAAGACTGTCCGAGATGTTTAGGACCTTCTATTTTAGAAGAAGAAAACAGCGGTTATTATGTCATGTGCATGGACTGTGGCTGCCAGTCGGCAACATTTGGCTTTAAAGACGATGCCGGAAGACTTGAGGCGGCAAAAAGAACAGCTGAACTGTGGAATGCCGGCAAGGTTATTTTCAACGGCTTTGGCGATTAAATTTGAAAAAGAAAAGGAGTAATGAACGCATGAAAAGTAAAGAAGAACTTTTTAATATGACTGTACTGGAATTAAAAGAATATGTGAATTCTTTATCAAACCCGGAAATTAAAGAAGTGGCAGAAATATTTGAAGACGATGAACATGAAAGAGACCCGCTGGAACTTCTTGCGGCACCGAAGCTGTTTGACTATATGAAATATGCAAACAACGGAACGGTTGATATTGATTTAAGTTTTTAATAAAAACACACCCCCCCAGCCGGAGTCAAATGACAATGGCTGGGGGATATTTTTATTAAAGTACTTTCGATAAAAATTCTTTCAATCTAGGACTCTGTGGGGTTTCAAAAAATTCCTTTGGTGCATTTTCTTCGGTGATATTGCCGTCAGAAAAGAACATACAGCGGTTGGAAACTTCCTTTGCAAATCCCATTTCATGCGTAACAATTAACATTGTCATGCCGGACTGGGCAAGTTCTTTGATAATTGTTAAAACTTCGCCGACCATTTCCGGGTCAAGCGCAGAAGTCGGTTCGTCAAACAGCATGACTTCCGGATTCATTGCCAGCGCACGGGCAATTGCAACACGCTGTTTTTGTCCGCCGGAAAGCATGGCAGGATAGGTATCCGCTTTATCTTTTAAGCCGACACGCTCTAAGAGTTCATCAGCTTTTTTAGAAGCTTCTTCCTTTGTCATCAGCTTTAATTTGACCGGTGCAAGACAGATATTTTCACGGATGGTCATGTTCGGGAACAGATTAAAGTGCTGGAATACCATACCAATCTTTTCGCGGATCTGGTTGATGTTGACCGACTTATCGGTCAAATCCGTGCCGTGGAATAAAACGTGTCCGCCGGTCGGCGTTTCCAGCATATTTAACGAACGTAAAAATGTGGATTTACCGCAGCCGGAAGGTCCTATGATGGCAATGACATCGCCTTTGCGGACGGTCGTATTGACATCATTTAAAACAACATGTTTGTCAAATGCCTTGTGCAGGTTTTTGACTTCGAGGAGAACATCTGATTTAGTTTCGCTCATTGCTTCTTAATCTCCTTTCCAGTTTCTTTACAAGTGCCGAAAGAATAACAACCAGTACAAGGTAAATAAATGCAACACCGAGTAATGGCAGGAAAGCATCATATGTAATGCTTCGGATAATATCACCGCCGCGGGTTAAATCGGTCAGTCCGATATAACCACTGATAGAGGTCTCTTTCAGTAACACGATAAATTCATTTGCAAGGGCAGGCAGTACATTTTTAAATGCCTGTGGCAGAATAACGCTAAGCATGGTCTGACGGTAGGTAAGACCTAAGCTTCTTGCAGCTTCAAACTGTCCGTTGTCGATAGACATAATACCGGAACGGAAAATTTCGGCAACGTAAGCACCGGAGTTAATGCCGAATGCCAGAATGGCTACCAGCAGCTTGCTGATATTCATAGAACCGAAAATAATATAGTAAATAATCAGCAGCTGTACCATACTTGGTGTACCACGGATAATGGTCAGGTAAACGGTGCAGATTGCATTTAAAATCTTTAAATTGCCGGTCTTATCATGGCTTGAACGGACAACGGCAACTAAAAAACCGATGACAATACCGATTAATGCGGCACAGGCTGCGATAATCAGTGTATTTTTCAGACCGGTCAGGATGAACTGATAACGGTTATCGGTTAAGAAGTCTGTTTTAAATTTTTCAGAAAGACTTGTACCGCCGGATACGGCATCGTTATTGCGCACAACAATAACCTGCTGTGAAGTGGTGTAAGAATCTGAAAAGTCAATATTTTTCTGACGTTCCGGTGTAACGGTCATACCTGCAATACCGACATCGGCTTTACCGGAAGATACGGCAGTGATGATGGAATCAAATTCCATATCCTCTACTTTTAAGGTCATTCCTAAAGTATCGCAGATTGCAGTGGCGACATCGACATCAATACCGACAATCGTGCCGTTTTCATAGTATTCATACGGCTGGAAATAAGCATTGGTAGCCATAACCAGTGTGCCGTTGGAACGGTTTACATTTTCAGGAGAGGTATACGGAGTTTGTCCGATATTTTCCCCGATGTAATTGTTTAAAATGGCATCAAGCGTGCCGTTGGCTTTTAATGTGTTTAAAGCGTCGTTGATAGAACTTGTCAGGGAAGAATTGCCTTTTGCAATTGCAATAGCGTAGTCTTCGTTAGCAAATTCTTCAGGGAGAATCATTAAGTCGCTGTTTGCGGCAACAAAAGACTGTGCCGGTTGTGCATCAATGACAACTGCATCAATCTTTCCCTGTTTTAATGCCTGAATGGCATCGTTTCCTTTGTTGAAACGTTCAACGGTTGTATTTGAACCGTCCGTTTCATAATCTGATACGAGCGTATCGCCGGTTGTACCAAGCTGGACACCGATTTTTTTGCCGGAAAGGTCGTCTACTGAAAAAACAGTGTTTTCAGCCTGCTTTTTGCCGCAGGAAGTAAACTGTAAAGACAGACCGATACAGAAAAAAATCAACAGCAGGCGAAATACGCGCCAAGCATGATTTTGTTTTGTACGTTGCATACTTTTATCCTTTCTTTGTCGATTTATTTTTTGACATTGTATCATATTATACACTGTAATTGAAAATGCTACAATCTGTATTTGTAAAAAAAATAAGATATGCTATACTAAAAATGCTGTTGGGGGCAAAAGCCCCCAATAATGATACCTGCGGATTGTTCAGTGCTGCGCACTCCCACAATCCTGCCCAATATTCGCATATCGCAGAACTATCGTCCTGCTTTTATGCTCATATTAGGGCGGGTCACAAGGTCATTCACCCACTTATGAGCAAGCTCATGTGGGTTTAGACCTTTTGACCCTGGTATCAAAGAAATTTAGAAAGAAGCAGGAAATGATGAAAATTAGAACACCCGAATATTATAAAGATTTTAAATGTATTGCAGGGGCATGTACGGATACGTGCTGTGCGGGCTGGGACGTGGATGTAGATGAAAAGTCGTATGACTATTACAAAACGGTTGCAGGAAGTTTCGGACAGCGCTTACAGTCGGTTATGGTGCCGGAGGAGGGCGGCGGCTGTACCTTTACGCTGCAAAACGGCAGATGCCCGTTTTTAAATGACAAGAACCTGTGTGATTTATTTATTGCACTGGGCGAAGATAAGCTGTGTGATACGTGTGCCGAATTTCCGCGGTTTATCAACGAATACGGCAGTGAGCGGGAAATCGGACTGGCGCCGTCCTGTAAAACAGCCGGCGAGCTGATGTTTAGCTATCAAAAGCCGCTGACATTTACGGTAGAAGAAACAGATGAAACCGTTTCTTCCTATAATAATATCGACCCGCAGTTATATTTTAAGCTGCGCCAGGCAAGGGTAACGGCGTATAATATCATCCGCAACAGGGCATTTTTAATAGAGGAGCGCTGTATGCTGTATCTGGATTTTGCAAAAAAACTGCAAAAGAAGCTGGATACCGACAGAGTGGATTTAATGGATTATGAAATACAGGCATACGCACAGGCGGATTATCTGCAAGACCGTTTAAAGGATTTGAAAAAGAAATACGGCGGAAAAAATCATACGGCATATGAAAATATCCCGCATTTTTTTGACTGCTTTGCCGGCATGGAAGTTATCAACCCGGACTGGTACGTCTGTCTTGAAAGAAACAGCAGATATTTTAAAAACTGCTCCGGTGCGGAGGACTATGAACGGGAGCTGTCTGAATTTGCGGCATATTATAAGGAGAAGGAATACGAATACGAGCAGCTGATGATGTATTATGTATACAGATATTTTTTGAATGCGGTCAATGACAGCGAAATTCTTTTAAAGGCGAAAATTGGTGTCATCGGATATCTCATTTTAAAACATCTGGATATGCAGTGCTGGCTTGAAAACGGGAAGACGTTGACCTTTACACAGCAGGTCGACCTGGCGCATTTGTATTCGCGCCAGTTTGAACATTCTTATACAAATTTTGAAGTGTATAACGGATATTTTAAGACGAAACGCAGATATGCGTGGAGCAGGCTTATGGAATATCTGGATACAGGGTGTCCAGATACTCAATAAATGCGCGGGAGCATTCCGGCAGATAAGTGGAATTGTATGCAAGGACAACATCGGTTGCGATATCGCAGTTTTTAACCGGTCTGCATACAATTCCTTTTTTTTGAACCAGCGTGGCGGCAGACTGCGGGATAATACCGACCCCCATGCCCATTTCCACAAAATAAAGGGTCGTACGGGCATCGTCATTGATACAGAACCAGTTCGCACTCAGGTTCTTGTCCTCAAATTCTTTCCGCAAAAGGTGTTCCCAGCGGCGGTATACGATAAGCGGGAGCTTCGTAAGATCATCAAGCGTAATGGCAGAAGAACGGTTGTCGGCAAAAAATGATTCCTGCCCCACTGCAACCAGTGAATCCGTAAACAGCTTCTTGCAGGTCAGCGAGTCCGTGTGAAACGGCGTGCGCAGGAGTGCAAGGTGGATGGCATTGGTTTCAAACTGGGAAAGCAGGTGGTAGGTGTCCGCTTCATTAATTTCATAATGAATACCGGGATACTGCTTGGAAAAGCCGCACAGCCAGCCAAGCGCGTCCGAACCGATTAAGGAAGAAACAATACCGATACGCAGTACACCGTTAAAATGTCGTGCCGCATTCATGGTTTCCTGCTTTGCAACATTGCTTAACTGCAACAGCGAACGGCTGTAATTATAAAGTGTTTCTCCGGCTTCCGTCAGGTGGATTGTGCGTGAACCCCGCTCAAACAATGTGCAGTCCAATTCAGTTTCCAGAAGCTTCATCTGACTGCTTAACGGCGGCTGTGACATAAACAGTTTTTTTGCCGCCCCTGAAATACTTCCTTCTTCAACAATCTTCACAAAATAAGAAAGCTGCTTCAAATCCATATCAAAAATCCTTCCTATATAAAAAACGTATATCACATATACATTATAAATATTTTCTGTATTGCTGTATTTATGATAAAATAACAAACGTATGAAATCAAGTCCTAAATCAGAACTGGTCCTATGATAATACAGGCGGTCTGGTGCGGATAGAAAAGGGGTAAAATATGAAGCGAATTTGGATGTATCTGAGTGCATACAAAAAAGAATGTGTCTTCGCGCCGTTGTTTAAAATGCTCGAAGCACTGTTTGAATTGTTTGTACCGCTTGTCGTATCGGCAATCATTGATACGGGTATCGGCAATGCGGATAAAGGCTACATTGTAAAAATGAGCCTGCTTTTAGTGACACTGGCAGTTATCGGGCTGACCTGTGCCATTACAGCACAGTATTTTGCGGCGAAAGCGGCAGTCGGCTGTGCGACCGGTATGCGCCATCATTTATTTAAGCATATCCAGAGCCTTTCCTTTACGGAAATGGACACCATCGGTACGTCAACACTGATTACACGTATGACAAGTGACATTAACCAGGTGCAAAACGGTGTCAATCTGGTACTGCGCCTGTTTTTGCGTTCACCATTTATTGTATTCGGTGCAATGATTATGGCATTTACGATTGACGTCAAAGCGGCGCTTGTTTTTGTGGTAGCGATTCCGGTACTGGCAGTCATCGTTTTTGGCATTATGCTCTCCACAAGACCGCTTTACAAAAAAGTACAGGCGGGACTGGATAAGATTCTTGGCATTACAAGGGAAAACCTGACCGGTGTGCGTGTTGTACGTGCATTTAACAAGCAGGAAAATGAAATCAGAGAATTTAAACAGGCAAATGAACAGCTCAATCATTTACAGAAATTTGTCGGTAAGATTTCGGGACTGATGAATCCGCTGACCTATGTGGTGGTCAACATTTCCATTATCGCACTGATCTGGATTGGTGCGGTGCGTGTCAATGCGGGAACACTGACACAGGGACAGGTTGTTGCACTCTACAACTATATGTCACAGATTCTCGTTGAATTAATCAAGCTGGCAAACCTGATTATCAACATTACCAAGGCACTCGCCTGTGCGGGCAGAATTGAAAATGTATTTAGTATTAAGTCCAGTATGCAAAACGGCAGTACCACGGAAAGCACAGATACACAGGCTACGGCAGTGGAATTTAAAAATGTATCCTTACGCTACAGCGGTGCGGGCGATGAATCGCTCACAGACATCAGCTTTACGGTAAAGAAAGGACAGACCATCGGTGTCATCGGCGGTACGGGCTCCGGAAAATCGTCCCTTGTCAATCTGATTCCGCGTTTTTATGACGTGACAAAGGGTGAGATTTATATTGACGGTGTCAACGTCAAAGACTACCGGATTGAAGCCTTACGAGAGAAAGTCGGCATTGTTTTGCAGAAAGCACAGCTTTTTAAAGGAACAATCCGTGACAATATCCGCTGGGGTAAAAAAGATGCGACCGATACGGAAATTATGGAAGCATTAGACATTGCACAGGCACGGGAATTTGTCGAGAAAAAAGACGGTAAACTTGATTCCTTTGTCGACCAGGGCGGTAAAAATTTATCAGGCGGACAGCGCCAGCGTTTAACGATTGCCCGTGCAGTCGTAAGAAAACCGGATATTTTGATTTTAGACGACAGTGCATCGGCACTCGATTATGCAACCGATGCGGCACTGCGCAAATCAATCCGTGAAATGAAAGATGCACCGACACTGTTTATCGTATCCCAGCGTGCGGCATCGCTTATGCACGCTGACCGGATTATCGTGCTGGATGACGGAAATGTGGCAGGTATCGGAACACATGAAGAACTGCTTGAAAACTGCGAAGTATATCAGGAAATTTATTATTCACAGTTCCGGAAAGAAAAGGAGGCGTAAATTATGGCAAAGGCAAATACAGGTACAACCGTAAAAAAAGTGCTGCTGCGCATTAAACGCTACTGGTTCTTTTTGATTCTGTCAATTTTAATGGCAGCAGTGACCGTGGCATCATCTTTATATGTGCCGATTTTAATCGGAAATGCGATTGATTACATTATCGGACCGCAGAATGTAGAATTTAAGGCAATTACGGCGATACTTTCCGAAGTCGGAATCGTTATTGCAATTACGGCACTGTCCCAGTGGATTATGAATATCTGCAACAACAAAATTACGTATCATGTGACAAGGGATATCCGTGACGAAGCGATTGAAAAGATTGAAGTGCTGCCGTTAAAATATATTGACGGACACTCCTACGGTGAAGTCGTCAGCCGTGTTATCGCCGATGTAGACCAGTTTGCGGACGGCCTGCTCATGGGCTTTACCCAGTTTTTTTCCGGGGTGCTGACGATTCTGGGAACACTGGGTTTTATGTTGTCTATTAATGTAAAAATTACACTTGTAGTTATTGTGATTACTCCGCTGTCCCTGTTTGTGGCAAGCTTTATTGCAAAGCATACGTATCAGATGTTTAAATTACAGTCTGAAACGCGTGGTGAGCAGACGGCGTTGATTGATGAAATGATTGGCGGACAGAAGGTTGTACAGGCATACTGCTATGAAGATGAGGCGCTTGAAAGATTTGATGAAATTAATGACCGTCTGCAGAAATGTTCACTCAAAGCCATTTTTTATTCATCGATTACCAATCCGTCTACCCGTTTTATCAACAGCCTTGTATATGCGGGGGTTGCGGTAAGCGGCGCAATTTCAGCCATTTACGGCAGATTGACGGTCGGACAGTTATCCTGCTTTTTAAGTTATGCAAACCAGTACACCAAGCCGTTTAATGAAATTTCCGGAGTTGTGACAGAATTACAGAATGCGATTGCGTGTGCGGCACGTATCTTTGAATTAATCGAAGAAGAGCCGGAAATCCCGGACAGCAAAGATGCCGCAGTGCTCGAAAATGTAGACGGAACAGTTGCTCTGGAACACGTAGCCTTCTCTTATGTGCCGGATAAGAAGCTCATTGAAGATTTTAACCTGCATGTAAAGCAAGGACAGCGTATTGCAATTGTCGGTCCGACCGGCTGCGGAAAGACGACACTGATTAACCTGCTCATGCGTTTTTACGATGTGAATGACGGTAAAATTTCCGTATCGGGCATTGATATCCGTGAAATGACCCGACACAGCCTGCGTGCGGGATATGGCATGGTATTGCAGGATACATGGTTAAAGACCGGAACCATCCGTGAAAATATTGTCATGGGCAAACCGGATGCGACCGATGAAGAAGTGATTGCGGCAGCTAAGGCGGTTCACGCACACAGCTTTATCAAGCGACTGCCAAAGGGATATGATACCTTTATCACAGAAGATGGCGGTGGATTATCACAGGGACAAAAACAGCTTCTTTGTATTACAAGAGTGATGCTGTGCCACCCGCCGATGCTCATTTTAGATGAAGCAACGTCATCGATTGATACAAGAACGGAAATCAAGATTCAGAACGCATTTGCAAAGCTGATGGAAGGCAGGACGAGCTTTATCGTTGCGCACCGCCTGTCTACGATACAAAATGCCGATGTCATTTTAGTCATGAAGGATGGCAAAATTATTGAGCAGGGCAATCATGAAGAACTGCTTGCAAAGCAGGGATTTTATGCAAATCTGTATCAGAGTCAGTTCGCAAAGTAAAAAATTATAAAAAAACAGTAGAAATATATTTATTTCCGTTGTATAATACAAATAATAATGCAAAGAAATCATACCGGTAGCCGTTTTATGCTGCCGGATATTTCTTTTTACTGTAAATTTTGGGATTGCCGGATACGGCAGAATGGAGGAACTAATGCCCGTAAAATACGTTTTTGTAACAGGTGGAGTCGTTTCAGGACTTGGAAAGGGAATTACAGCAGCATCACTTGGACGTCTGCTGAAAGCACGCGGCTTTTCTGTAACAATGCAGAAATTTGACCCATATATCAACATTGACCCGGGAACAATGAACCCGATTCAGCATGGAGAAGTTTTTGTAACCGATGATGGTGCGGAAACGGATTTGGACCTTGGACATTATGAAAGATTTATCGATGAAAACTTAAATAAGAATTCCAACGTAACAACCGGTAAGGTATACTGGTCTGTTTTACAGAAGGAACGCCGTGGTGATTTCGGCGGAGGAACCGTACAGGTTATTCCGCACATTACCAATGAAATCAAGAGCCGCTTTTTCAGGGATTTCTCAACAAAGGATACAAAGATTGCCATTATTGAAGTCGGTGGTACTGTCGGTGATATCGAAAGCCAGCCGTTCCTGGAAGCAATCCGTCAGTTCCAGCATGAAGTCGGCAGGGAAAACGCGATTTTAATCCATGTTACCCTGATTCCGTACCTGAAGGCTTCCGGAGAAATGAAGACAAAGCCGACACAGGCGAGTGTAAAAGAATTACAGGGAATGGGTATCCAGCCGGATATTTTAGTATGCCGTACCGAACACCCGTTAGAGCCGGGTATCAAAGATAAGATTGCGCTGTTTTGTAATGTACCGAAGTCCCATGTATTACAGAACCTCGATGTGGAAATCTTATACGATGCGCCGCTTGCCATGGAAGAAGAACATTTAGCACAGGTAGCGTGCGAATGTTTACAGCTTGAATGTCCTGAACCGGATTTAGACGAGTGGAGAGCAATGTGCAAGGCTTGGAAGAATCCGCAGAAGAAGGTTACAGTTGCGCTTGTTGGTAAATATATCCAGCTTCATGATGCCTATATCAGTGTCGTTGAAGCATTAAAGCACGGCGGTGTATACAACTCAGCTGATGTAACAATCAAGTGGGTGGATTCAGAACTGGTTACGGAAGAAAACGCAGCCGAACTGCTTTCAGATGTATCCGGTATCCTTGTTCCGGGTGGATTTGGTGACCGTGGTATTGAAGGAAAGATTCAGGCAATCCGTTATGCAAGAGAAAATAAAGTTCCATTTTTAGGACTCTGCCTTGGTATGCAGTTATCCATCGTGGAATTTGCAAGAGATGTTATCGGCTATTCTGATGCGCATAGCGTAGAATTAAAGCCGGATACAACACACCCGGTTATTCACTTAATGCCGGATCAGGAAGGCGTAGACGATATCGGTGGTACGTTAAGACTGGGTTCTTATCCTTGCGTACTTGATAAGACAAGCAAGGCTTATGAAGTATACGGTGAAGAAACGATTCATGAAAGACATCGTCATCGTTATGAAGTCAATAACGATTACAGAAATGTATTAGTAGAAAACGGTATGAAGCTTTCCGGTATTTCACCGGACGGAAGAATTGTGGAAATGGTAGAAGTAGAAGACCACCCATGGTTCTTAGCAACACAGGCTCATCCGGAATTAAAGTCCAGACCAAACAGACCACATCCGCTGTTTAGAGGATTCATCGGCGCGGCACTGGAATATCAGGAAAAACACAACTAGGTAAATGATAAATGCTCCTGCCTCAACGTTAGCACTTAACTTCGGCAGGAGCATTTATCATTTATGGGGTGGGTGGCAGTCGGGACTTTATTGGTGTTGGTTTATTTGTAGTGAATGAGCATTGGGGGGAGGATTGATTAGGCGGCGGTCACTACGGTGGCGGCATTTGACCTGCCGTTGTTGCGTCTGTTCCGGGGGCACCACCACCCTGCAGGAGCGTGTGAAAGGACAGACCGAAGTCAAGTGACAACGTTGAGGGCTGTCCTTTCATCCGCTCCCCTTTTAAAATTCAAAATCTGCGTAATCTTCCGGCAGAAACCGGTGATAGATGATATGACAGCCCTCATCTTTAAAGCAGTAGTAATAAGGGTCGTTTTGATTATCGGTAAATCGCACCAGCCAGTCAAATTCACCATGATTCATTTCTTCACAGACTACATTTTTAGAAACGCTTTTAAATAAAGTAAAAATATCTTCCATCGTACAACCATGCTCTTGCAGCAGTTCTACCAGACTGCGGATAAATTCGTTGGCATCGGTATGCTCATGCACATAGACGCTGCCGTCTTCCGGAATATGAAAGCAGAAGCGGTCTTTTTTAGCCGTAACCGTGACATTTCCCAGCTTTTTCGTAAGAGAAGCCGGAAATCCAGAAAGCCTTGTAAGCATTTCGGCTTCAGAATCCTCTGCATCAAAAAAATGATTCAGGGAACTGAGTGGATAGTACAGGCGGATGGCTTCTTTGCGAAAACCCAGTTTTGCCTGTTCTTCTTTAATAATATCAATCAGATTTTTTTCAAGTCTGTCAAAATACATACATATCCTCCATATTTGTATTCACGTAAATCATACTACAATTATAGGAATTACACAAGTGTATTACAAAATGTACATTAATTGTGAACATTGACAAAGAAATAACAGGGGGAGTATAATTTAAATGGTGGTTGACATTAAACAAAGGGAGAGTGGGTAAGCAATGAAATTACAACAGAAAAGAAGCAGTGTACGTTTTAAGCTGCTGGCGGCGATTATTCCGTTAATAGCAATTTTGATAATTGTGATTCTGTCTGTAAATTTTGTCAATACGAAAAAGACGATGACAAAATCAATTTACGGAGAAATGGAAGAAGAATCCAATTATAATACCGAAGTGATTGCAAGGTGGGAAAGTTCGATTATTGCATCACTGAATTCCGTAAAAGACACACTGGAAACAGTGAAATTTGAATCTGATGAAGATGAATTAAATTATTTAGCGACAACAACAAAACTCAATGCAGCATTTCCAAACGGCGTCTATGAAGGGGATGCCGATGCGCGGTATCTGGACGGTTCAGGCTGGAAACCGGGTGCGGATTTCGTGGTAACACAGCGTGACTGGTACAAAGAAGGACTTGACCACAGTGGATTTACTTTTGGTGAGCCGTATATGGATGCCAATACAGGAACATTTACAGTCAGTGCCAGTGCCGTGTTAAACCGCAGGGATAGAAATAAAATGGTTGCAGCGGCAGATATATCATTACAAGATGTTACCAATCAGGTTACATCTATAAATGTCATGGATGCAGAAACAGGATATGCGTTTTTGGTCGATACGGCAACTGGTATGATTCTGGCACACCCGGATACATCGTATAATGCATCCAAAATATCCGCACAGGGCGCAGATTCCTTTCTGGGACAGATTTCAACCAAGTTAGGCGCAGATAAATTTAATATTTATACGATAAAAGACGGCACAGCGCCGTATTTTGTAACAGTACAGGCAGTAGACGGCACAACATGGAAGCTGGTAATGTGCGTATCGCAGAATGAAATGGTTGAGAGCCTGCGTAAGACAGAAGGGTTATACATTTTAATCGGTGTGATTGCGATATTGTTTGCAATTGCTGTTGTAAGCCGGGTTGTCAGCATTATCATTGCACCGCTTAAAGGGCTGACAGAAGGTATTGCCAGACTGACAGACGGAGATTTTACGGTGCAGATTGAAGCGAAAGGCAACGATGAAATCGGACGAATCAGTCATGCACTCGGCGCATATGTTGACAGTATGAAAGCCGTCATTACAGATGTACAGAATATTTCATTGCAGTTAGATGAAAAGGCAGGTGTCAGTGCAACAACGTCCGAGTCTTTGAGCCAGACGGCTGAAAGCCAGTCACAGTCTATGGAAGATATGCGTACAACAATTGAACAGCTTGCAAATGCCGTTTCCGAACTGGCAGAAAATGCAACAACACTGGCAACGGTTGTGGATACAGCGGACAAGCACGGGGCACAGGCAAATGAAAAAATGCGTGGAACAGTGGATACGGCAAACCGCGGCTATGAAGACATGGATGCGGTTCAGAAAAATATGAAACACATTGTGGATTCCATGCAGCAACTGGCAGAGGTTGTGGAAAATGTAGGGGTATCGACCAAAGAAATTAACGAGATTATTAAAATGATTGGCGATATTGCGGCACAGACCAACCTGCTGTCATTAAATGCATCCATTGAAGCGGCAAGAGCAGGCGAAGCAGGACGCGGATTTGCAGTTGTAGCGGGAGAAATCGGCACGCTGGCAGATAACAGCGCCCATTCCGTACAACAGATTGGAGAAATTATTGCCAATATTAACGGACAGGTAGATACCATGGTAGAGCGTACCAGAGAAAGTGTTACGACGATACAGGAAAATACTCTTGCGGTGAATAAGGCATATGAAACGTTCCATACGATTTACACGGATATTAACAGCACCAGTGAGATTGTAACATCAATGATTGAAGAAATTGAACAGGTCAATGATGTTGCAAGTAATATGGCGGCGATTTCAGAAGAACAGTCTGCGAGTGCGGAAGAAATTTCAGCGACAATTGAAGTGCTTGCAGCCAATGCACAGACCGTCACACAGGAAAGCACACAGGTGGAAGAATGTGCGGAAGTGGTTGCAGAATCCGCAAAAACCCTTACAGGCCATATGCAGAAATTTAAACTGTAATAAAAAGTAAAACAAAATAAAAATAACCGGCAGCAGCTATAGATTATAGATATCAGAAAGCAGAATCCGACAGTACCGCGGCAATCCGCAGTCCGTCGTATTCTGCTTCTTTTATTTGAAAATGCGCGGCAGTTTCAGAATCTGCAAAGCACAGACCATCGCTGTCCATATCCGGGACATAGGATGCCGCGTGAATTTCTGCTGCAATGCCATTTCCGGTAGCTTTAGCATAGGCTTCTTTTAAAGTCCAGAGGCGGAAAAAACGTTCCGCCTGTACAGATACATTTTCTGTATCATAAATCCAGTGATATTCTGTTTTTGAAAAAAATCTTTTTGCAACGGACGGTTTAAACGGGCGGTTTCCCTCAATGTCGATACCACAGGGCATACCGGCAACGATACACACCGCAAAATTTCCGGAGTGGGAAAGGTTAAAATGCAGATTTTCATGCTCTTTAAAATAGGGCTTTCCATTTGCAATGCAGGCGGTTTCGTAATCGTATTCCTGCGCATAGGTGCAGACGGCGGCTGAAACAGTGACCGGAAATGGGATATTTTTGACAGTTGGCGTATTATCTGCCAAAGAGCCTGTAACAGAGCCGGATATAAATGCGTGTGTTGTGTAATTGAGCAGAAGTCCGGCGGCAAGGCAGCGGCATTTTGCAGCATCATTTTTTAAATTACAGATTTTTTGCTGCCGGTATCCGGGTACAAGTTTAAAAGCCTTGTCATACAGTGCCTTGTCGCCTGAAAGGCTGTCCGACAGCGGTGTTATATCCATAATTGAAATTAAAAATTGTGTCATTTTATCTGGTCCCATTTCTCAATCAAAGCCTGCGGTTATGATGTCTGCGGATTATTTCATGCGGTACACTTATGCAATACAGACATCTTGTTACTGGTTTAATCATAACAGACCACAGCAAAAACGCCAACAAGAATCTAAAAAGATTATGAATACTTCATACAAATGCTAACAATAATAGTAAGGAATTTTACTGATTTTTTATTGATTTATCGTGATATTGTATTTATAATAAGAAATAAATGGGCACAGTGTACTGCCCTTTACAAAATAATGACGGTCCGGCGGAGGAATTTATGGATAATAACAACAGAAATAACCCCAATAACGGCAACAAAAATGACAAAAAGCCGAAAAATATGAATACTATCATTATTATACTGATTGCAGGCGTAATTACATTTATTGCGATTACGATGTTAAACAGTATGATAAAAGATGCAACGTATAAAGAAATTACGTATTCTGAATTTTTGCAGATGATAGATGAGGATAAGGTTTCAGAGGTCAAGTTTGACTCGGACAGAATCTTAATCCAGCCATCGGATTCACAAAAAGACAGTAACGGATTTTCCTATACGTATTATACCGGTTATATTAAAGATAAGGATATTACAGATAAATTAGACGATAAAGGTGTGACGTATTCAGGATATATTCCGGATCAGAGTTCGTCTATTATTGATTTCCTGCTGGTTTATGTACTGCCGATTCTGTTTATCTATCTGATGTTTACATTTGTATACAGAAGACTGTCTAAAGGCGGCGGTATGATGGGCGGCATGGGTGTCGGCAAGAATACAGCCAAGGTCTATGTACAGAAGCAGACCGGCGTGACATTTAAAGATGTAGCGGGACAGGATGAAGCCAAAGAGTCTCTGACAGAAATCGTCGATTTCCTGCACAATCCGGATAAATATGCAAGCATCGGTGCAAAACTGCCGAAGGGCGCACTGCTTGTAGGACCTCCGGGAACCGGTAAAACCCTGCTTGCAAAGGCGGTAGCCGGTGAAGCCAATGTACCGTTTTTCTCGCTGGCAGGTTCTGATTTTGTAGAAATGTTTGTCGGCGTCGGTGCATCACGTGTGCGTGACTTATTTAAGGAAGCACAGAAGCAGGCACCGTGTATCATTTTCATCGATGAAATTGATGCCATCGGTAAAAGCAGAGATTCCCGCTATGGCGGTGGCAATGATGAGCGTGAGCAGACATTAAACCAGCTGCTTGCAGAAATGGACGGTTTTGATTCTTCTAAGGGCTTATTTATCCTTGCCGCAACGAACAGGCCGGAAGTGCTTGATAAAGCGCTGTTAAGACCGGGACGTTTTGACAGAAGAATTATTGTCGATAAGCCGGATTTAAAGGGCAGAATTGATACCTTAAAGGTTCACTCCAAAGATGTATTAATGGATGATACCGTTGATTTAGAAGCAATCGGACTTGCAACGAGCGGTGCGGTTGGTTCGGATCTTGCCAATATGATTAACGAAGCGGCGATTGCGGCAGTCAAGGACGGCAGAAAAGTGGTATCCCAGAAGGATTTATTTGAAGCCGTGGAAGTGGTTATTGCCGGTAAGGAAAAGAAAGACCGCATTTTAAGCAAGGAAGAAAAACGCACGGTTGCATATCATGAAGTCGGTCATGCGCTAATTACGGCATTAAAGAAAAATGCCGAACCTGTGCAGAAGATTACAATTGTACCGCGTACAATGGGTTCTCTCGGCTACGTTATGCAGGTGCCTGAAGAAGAAAAGTATCTGATGACAAAGGACGAACTGATGACAAGACTGGTAACACTGCTTGGCGGACGTGCCGCAGAAGAAGTCGTTTTTGATACGGTAACAACCGGTGCGTCAAACGATATCGAAAAGGCAACACAGATTGCCAGAGCCATGATTACCCAGTACGGTATGTCGGAAAAATTCGGGCTGATGAGTCTGGAAACCGTTGAAAGCAAATATTTGGACGGTAGTGCAAGACTGAACTGTTCCGATGAGACAGCGGCAATGATTGATGATGAAGTTAAAGAACTGTTAAAAGAGTGCTTTGAGGAAGCGAAGAAGCTTTTATCCGAAAACCGCGATGTATTAGACGAGATTGCAAAATATCTGTATGAGAAAGAAACAATTACCGGAAAGCAGTTTATGGAAATTTACCGTAAGGTCAAAGGAATTCCTGAACCGGTAGATACAAGCCATATGACGATTTCAGAAAAGGTTGCAGAAAGCGTATCCTTTAATGAAGACGGAAGCTATTCCTCAACGGTCAATCAGGCACCGCCTGCGCCGTGGGAACACCCGCAGCAGACAGAAGCACAACAGCCATCACCAGAGCAGACGGATAAAGATGTTCCGACACAGAATACAGAAAAAGAGGAAGACCGGAACACAGAGCAATAAATCATAAAAGTTTCAGATATGAAATCCCCATTAGCAGTAAATAAGCTGCTGATGGGGATTTTTTAACAGTACGCTTGACAGCGCACGTTTTGAAATAAAGATTGACAGGGTAAAAGAAATGGGATAATATCAATTTATATTTAGGGAAGGAAAGAAAAGAATGTCATTAGTAGTGCTTGTACTTTTTGGAATTGTACTTTTTAATATGGTACGTGGATACCAAAGAGGTGTTCTTATGGTGCTTTATTCCATTGCAGCATGGGTTGTCATTTTGATTGCGGCGAATGGTCTTGCACCCAGAGTCAAAGATTTTATGGTAAATCACACAGGAATTTATCATTCGATTGAACAATCCTGTGAAAAAACTATCAATGACCGTTTGAGCCAGTCTGTAGATGAGCAGCTGGATCATACCGGAGAAGATACGGCAGGAGTACTGCAGAATCAGGGGATTTATCTGCCAAAGCAGATGGTTGAGCAGTTGGAGAACAACATGGCACAGGCAGGTAATAAAATTGTGCAGGAGAGCGGCATTGCGCAGTATGCTGCAGAATATATTACGCAGTTTATATTGACAGGTATTTCATACTTTTTGACGGTGCTGGTATTAAGCATTCTGTTGGGAATTGTAAAACGTATGTTTATTGTTGCCAACCATATTCCGATACTGGGTGGTGTCAATAGAATTCTGGGACTTTTACTCGGTCTGGTGCAGGGCGTTATGGCTGTCTGTATTATTTTATATTTTGTATCCTTAATCAGCACAACCGGATTAGGAAGCTGGCTCTATGGTCAAATAGAAGTGAATCCTGTCACGCTTGCCATATATAACAGCAATCCGATTGTGGTTTTTCTATTGTATATTTTTAACAGCTGGATTTAACAGCTGCGTTGAATAAGCCGGAAGGTTCCACTGCCGCCTGTATTTATAGAAAATAAATACAGGCGGCAGTGCTTTATGGCAGATTGTCAGTCTGTGTTATAGTTTTTTAAGTTCTCATTTTATTTGATTTATGCTACAATAAATTACAAAAGCTGGAGCAGGCTGCCTTGATGGCAGAAGAGAAATCGCCTGCGCGAATTTCTCTTCGCCTCCTCGCAACAAGTTGCTCAGAAGTGAGGATAGTATGAATTTTACACATTTACATGTCCATACGGAATATTCACTGCTGGATGGTTCAAGTAAAATCGGAGAGATTACAAAGAGAGCAAAAGAGCTGGGAATGGACAGCCTTGCGATTACGGACCACGGTGTCATGTATGGTGTCATTGATTTTTATAAAGCGGCGAAGGAAGCCGGTATTAAGCCGATTCTTGGTTGTGAAGTTTACGTAGCGCCAGGTTCGAGATTTGAAAAGACACCGGGCGAATCTGAAGACCGCTATTATCATCTGGTACTGCTTGCGGAAAATAATACCGGTTATCAGAATCTGATGAAGATTGTTTCAAGGGGATTTACAGAAGGATTTTATTATAAGCCGCGTGTAGACTATGAAGTGCTGACCGAGTATCACGAGGGCATTATCGCATTAAGTGCATGTCTTGCGGGTGAAGTGCAGCGCTATCTTGCGCGTGGTATGTATGAGATGGGAATGGAAGCGGCAAAACGCTATGAGAACATTTTTGGAAAAGGCAATTTCTTTCTGGAATTGCAGGACCACGGCATTTCCACACAGCAGTATGTCAATCAGCAGTTAGTCCGTATGTCGGAAGAATTAAATATTGAACTGGTTGCGACAAACGATATTCACTATACGTATGCAGAAGATGCGGATGCACACGACATTTTACTCTGTATCCAGACCGGCAAGATGGTAACGGACGAGAACAGAATGAGATACGAGGGTGGGCAGTATTACTGCAAGTCGCCGGAAGAAATGGCAGAGCTGTTTTCGTATGCACCGCAGGCAATTGAAAATACGTACAAGATTGCACAGCGCTGTAATGTGGAAATTGAGTTCGGTGTGACAAAAGTGCCAAAGTACGAAGTGCCGGAAGGATATGATTCATGGTCGTATCTGAATCATTTATGCTATGAAGGACTGGCAAAGCGTTACCCGGATATGAATGCAGACGGGGAGATTGACAGCACACAGGGGATTTACAACATCAAAGAACGTCTGGAATATGAACTTTCGGTTATTCAGACCATGGGATATGTCGATTATTTCCTGATTGTATGGGATTACATCAATTATTCGCGTGTCAACGGAATCCCGGTAGGGCCGGGACGAGGTTCTGCGGCGGGTAGCGTGGTTTCGTACTGTCTTGGCATTACCGACATCGACCCGATAAAATACAGCCTGATTTTTGAACGTTTTTTAAATCCGGAACGAGTATCCATGCCCGATATCGACGTCGATTTCTGCTACGAAAGACGGCAGGAGGTCATTGATTATGTCGTGGACAAATACGGAAAAGACCGTGTTGTGCAGATTGTCACATTTGGTACGATGGCGGCGCGTGCCGTTATCAAGGATGTAGGCCGAGTACTGGACCTGCCGTATGCCATGGTAGATGCCATTGCCAAAATGGTGCCGCGCGAACTTGGAATTACCATTGATAAAGCATTAAAAATGAATCCGGATTTGCGGGCGGCTTATGAGTCTGATGAACAGGTGCGCGATTTAATTGATAAGAGTAAACGTCTGGAAGGATTGCCGCGCCATGCCTCCATGCACGCGGCGGGCGTTTTAATCAGTCAGAAAGCGGTTGATGAATATGTACCGCTGTCAGTCGGCTCGGATGGTTCGGTGGTTGCCCAGTTTGTTATGACAACACTGGAAGAACTGGGACTGCTCAAGATGGATTTTCTGGGACTGCGTACCCTTACGGTAATCCATGATGCGGAGGAGCTGATTCGCAAGCACACACCGGAATTTTCGATTGAAGCGATTGATTACAGCGATAAGGCGGTTTACGATTTAATCGGTACGGGAAAATGTGACGGCATTTTCCAGCTTGAAAGTGCGGGCATGAAGTCGTTCATGAAGGAATTAAAACCGCAGAATATCGAAGATTTAATTGCCGGAATTTCACTGTACCGTCCGGGTCCGATGGACTTTATTCCGCAGTATATAAAAGGAAAGAACAGCCCGGATGCGGTTACCTATGACTGTCCGCAGTTAGAGGCAATATTAAAGCCGACTTACGGCTGTATCGTGTATCAGGAACAGGTTATGCAGATTGTACGTGACCTTGCGGGCTACTCCTGGGGACGAAGCGATTTAGTGCGCCGTGCCATGTCAAAAAAGAAAGCTTCCGTTATGGAAAAAGAGCGGAAAAATTTTATTTACGGCAATCCGGATGAAAATGTGCCGGGCTGTGTCAACAACGGCATTGATGAAAAGATCGCCGGCAAAATTTACGATGAAATGATTGATTTTGCAAAATACGCCTTTAACAAATCCCATGCGGCGTGCTATGCGGTGGTATCCTTTCAGACAGCTTATTTAAAGACGCATTATCCGGTAGAATTTATGGCGGCGCTGATGACTTCCGTAGTCGATAATACGGCAAAAGTGGCAGGTTACATTTATGCCTGCCGTCAGATGAATATCCGGCTGTTACCGCCCGATGTGAATGAGTCCGAGCGTGGATTTTCCGTTGAAAACGGTGCAATCCGCTTTGGTCTGTCTGCAATCAAAAGTCTTGGCAGACCGACAATTGCAGCCATTATTAAAGAACGGAAAAACGCACCATTTACGACCATGCAGGACTTTATCACGCGGATGTTTTCCGAATTAAATAAGCGTACCATTGAAAATCTCATAAAATCGGGGGCATTTGACACCTTTGGCAATAACCGACGTCAGATGATGTTTGTTTATGCACAATTACTGGATAATGCCGTAAAACAGAGTAAAGATGCCATATCCGGCCAGATGTCACTGTTTGATTTCGTATCTGAGGAAGAAAAGACGGCTTATGAAGTGCAGATGCCGGACGTAGCGGAATATTATAAAGAAGAACTGCTCGCATTTGAAAAGGAGATTTTGGGCGTTTACGTCAGCGGACATCCGCTGGATGAATATGCGGCGATGTGGAAACGGCACATTTCTGCGATGACGACCGATTTTGAACTGGACGAGGAAACCGGCGAATTAAAGGCAAAAGACAATACGCGGGTTACAATCGGCGGCATGATTATGGATAAAACCGTAAAAACGACCAAAAACGGACAGCTCATGGCATTTCTTACGATTGAAGACCTTGTAGGCACGGTGGAAGTACTTGTTTTTCCACAGAGCTTTAACACCTACCGCAGTGTCATTGATACAAGCGATAAAGTATTTGTAACGGGACGTGTCAGTGCCAATGCCGATGAGAATGGAAAACTTATTTGTGAAAAAATTGTCAGCTTTGACAGTGTGCCGCAGAAGCTCTGGATTCGTTTTGCCAATATGGCAGAATATCAGGAAAAGCAGGAGGAACTGACAAAGATACTCGCACCGTCAGACGGACACGATAGTGTCATCATTTACTGTGCCGAGGAAAAGCTAAAAAAACAGCTCCCACCGTCCATGAATGTCAAAGTAGAAGCCGGGCTGGTTGCACAGCTCCGGGAAGTGTTCGGTACAAAAAATGTCGAAACAACCTAGAAATTATATGGAAAATTGACAGAAATCATAGAATATTCATATTGAAATGCACATTTTTATGAGATACAATAGAAAACAGCAGGAATATAACAGATGATTGAGAAAGGAAGGGGAAGTTCTTATGGCAAAACAGATAAAAACAATTGGTATTTTGACAAGTGGCGGTGATGCACCGGGAATGAATGCGGCAATCAGAGCAGTTGTAAGAACGGCAATTAACAAGGGGCTGAAGGTAAAAGGAATCCAGAAGGGATACAATGGATTAATTAATGAAGAAATTATTGATATGGATAAGCGCAGTGTTGCCGATATCATCCAGCGTGGCGGTACAATTCTTTACACGGCAAGATGTATGGAATTTATGACACCGGAAGGTCAGAAAAAAGGCGCAGAAGTCTGCAAAAAGCACGGGATTGACGGTATTGTCGTTATCGGCGGCGATGGTTCATTCCGAGGTGCACAAAAGCTTGCGGAAGCCGGAGTCAACACCATCGGACTTCCGGGAACAATTGATTTAGATATTGCCTGTACCGATTATACAATTGGTTTTGATACGGCAATCAATACGGCAATGGAAGCCATCGACAAAATCCGTGATACATCGACTTCCCATGAGCGTTGCAGTATTATCGAGGTTATGGGCAGAAATGCAGGTTATATCGCGTTGTGGTGTGGCATCGCAAATGGTGCGGAAGACATTTTACTGCCGGAGCGTTATGACAATGACGAACAGGCATTAATTAACCATATTATAGAAGCAAGAAAGCGCGGAAAGAAGCATCATCTGATTATTAATGCAGAAGGTATCGGACATTCTACCGGCATGGCAAGAAGAATCGAGGCAGCCACAGGCATTGAAACAAGAGCAACCATTTTAGGCTACATGCAGCGAGGCGGTTCACCGACCTGCAAGGACAGAGTCTATGCTTCTGTAATGGGGGCATATGCGGTGGATTTGCTCTGCGAAGGCAAGAGTAACCGTCTGGTAGCGTATAAAGACGGTAAATTTGTCGATTTTGACATCGATGAAGCACTGGCAATGACAAAGGATATTGACGAATACGAGTTTAATATCAGCGCATTGCTTTCAAAATAACAGATAAGGATACAAAAAATTATGATTACAAGTACAAGCAGCAGTCAGGTAAAAACAGTCGTTTCCCTGCAAAAAAAGGCGAAAACCAGAAAAGAAACGAAGCAGTTTGTGGTCGAAGGCATGAAAATGGTGTCGGAAGTACCACAGGACAGACTGGTGAAAGTCTATTTTTCGGAAAGCTTTGCAGCGGCAAATGTATCGTTTTTAAACAAATTTGCAAAAGAACAGACAGAACTTGTCAGCGACATCGTTTTCGCGCAAATGTCAGATACCAAGACACCGCAGGGGGCGCTTGCCATTGTAAAAATGGCACAATATACGGTGCAGGATATGATGAAAGATAAACCGCTGCTTCTGCTTGTTGAAAATTTACAGGACCCTGGAAATCTGGGAACGATTGTGCGAATGGCAGAGGGTGCGGGCGTGACCGGCGTGATTTTAAGTCCGAACACCGTGGATATTTACAATCCAAAGACTATCCGCTCCACAATGGGTTCTGTCTATAGGGTTCCGTTCTTTTATGCAAAAGATTTTACACAGCAGCTTGCGGATTTAAAGCAGGCAGGCGTGCGGCTCTATGCGGCACATCTGGACGGAAACTGTGAATACACACAGCCGGATTATACCGGCGCCAGTGCGTTTCTGATAGGAAACGAAGCGAATGGATTGACAAAAGCTTCGTCTGATGCGGCAGACGTACTTGTAAGGATTCCGATGCAGGGGCAGGTCGAGTCTTTTAATGCAGCAGTAGCCTGTACGATTCTTACATTTGAAGCAGTCCGCCAGCGCCGGACAGGGGTCAGGTAGAAAATGGATTTATAACGTGTTGTAATTAAGAATTGTAACTTTTTTTAACAAATTTGTAATAATTTTGAAGGGATATGGATATAGTTATCTGTGTCCCTTTTTTAGTGCGCACTTGCGGTGTATACCGCTTATGCGGTTAAAACGACCTCATGGACAGCGCCAAAATCTTGATAAAAGACAGGCGGATTTCTAAAAAGGCGGTTTGTAAAATTAAATTTTTTATAAAAAAATCAATGAAACTGTCGGGGAATAAACGGAAACCCTAGAATCTATGCGGCTTTGTAACGAATTTGACAAATAAGTGTAACTTTGGTATTATACTTTCGTAACAAAATGTAACAATTCTGTAACATTTTGTCAGGTGTCGGAAAGGACACCGGAAAGGAAAAACTTTATGAAACTTAGAAGTAGCATAGCGGCGAAGTACGCTGGAGTAGCAATGGTGATGTGTCTTATGCCAGTAGTGCCAGTAGTAGCCGACGCACAAACTACCTATGAGCAGCAGCAAAGTACAGAACAGAATAATACATCAAATATTCAGGTATCTTACGTAGAAAAGGTATCCGATATTGTTGCAGCAGGTTACGAAACAGTATATGAAACCAATTTTGCAGGCGCGCAAGATTACGCAGCAGAAGCCGTTGCTTTAACCGATTCTTATATTGAAGTCAAAGCAGGTGCTGACGAAGATGCCGAAACAGTCGGAAGATTATATGACTATTCTTTAGTATATGTGGATGAAACAGGTACAGAATGGACAAAGATTACTTCCGGAAATGTTACAGGCTATGTAAAAAATGCGCAGTTATGTTTCGGACAGGAAGCCCAGGCAGTAATGCAGGAGAGTGAAGAACAGGACAAGGAGCTTGTTGCCGGTTATACGCTCGAAGAAGCAGAAGAAAAAGAGGCGAGAGAAGAAGCAGAACGGATTGCAGCAGAAGAAGCTGCAAGAAAAGCAGAGGAGGAAGCAACCAAGAAAAAGCAGGCGCTTTCAAGTGTCGGCACGACATACGGTTCTTCTGTGGATGCATCCGACGAGGAAGTGTGGCTTCTGGCATGCATCATAGACTGGGAAGCAGGAAGCGAAAGCTATGAAGGAAAGCTTGCAGTTGCAAATGTTGTTTTAAATCGTGTAAAGAGCGGCAAGTGGGGCAGCTCCATTACATCAGTAATTTATGCACCAAAGCAGTTTTCAGGTGTATCAGACGGCAACGGCAATCCATCCGCAAAATTTGCAGCCAGATTGTCAAGCGGTCCGAACCAGGCATGTATCCAGGCAGCAAAGGAAGCTTTATCCGGTGTGAACAATGTAGGAAATTATACATTTTTCCGTTCGCTTTCCATTGCAAATTATTCATCTTATGACAGTTATATGATTATCGGAAGCCATTGCTTCTATTAATCATTTAAATAATAGTAGTTTTTATGGAACGGTATTTTTGTATACTGTATTCAGAAATAATGAATACAGTTCTACAGAAGTACCGTTTTCTTTATATTATTGGAATTTTCAGATACAAATCCATGTATTTTCATGGAAAACAGTGCTTGAATATTTACAGCTTTTTGATATAATATGAATAAATATGATATGTACGTGAGGTGATTCATATGATAAATATTAAAGATTTTTGTGATATGGAGCAGTTTGAACAGATTATGTCCAACTGGGCGAAAGCTACGGGACTTGCGACAGTCGCTGTAGGTGCTGATGGCAGATACATTTCCGAGTGTTATAATTTTACGGAATTTTGTATTGATTTGACAAGAAAAAGTCCGGAAGGGTGCAGACGATGCGAAAAGTGCGACAGGGAAGGCAAGGGCGTATATTTCTGTCATGCAGGACTGATTGATTTCGGTATCGAGTTAAAAATCGGGGACGAAGTGGTTGGCTCTGTGATTGGCGGACAGGTATTGTCCGAAACACCGGACGATGAAAAGTTCCGTGCGGTCGCAAGGGAAATTGGTGTCAATGAAGACCGGTATATTGCAGCATTACATAAGGTCACAATACGCAGTGAAGAAGCAATCCGTGCCAGTGCAGAACTGCTGGGGCAGGTTTTAAACAACTATATTAATGCCCAATATATGGAAAAGCACAATAAACAGATTATTGGAAAGCTGGGTACAGGCGCAAAGGATGCCGAAGAGCTGGTCAACAGGATTAAGGAAAAGACGGTACAGCTAAATACCGTTCACGGAAAGCAGAAGATTCTTGCGTTAAATGCGAGTATTGAAGCGGCAAGAGCCGGGGAGAACGGCAGAGGCTTTGCGGTGGTTGCCGGAGAAGTCGGAAAGTTATCCGATTTTATCAATGATATTAACAAAGATATCAATAAGCTTGTCGGAGAAATTGATACCGTTGTTCATAAAATGAATGAATAAGAAAATGAGAACCCGGTCGTCAGGCAGGGGATAGGAGGACACATGAACTTAACAGGACGCGATTTTTTAACATTAAAGGATTTTACACCGGAAGAAATTCTGTACTTGATTGACTTATCCGCAAAGTTAAAGGATATGAAAAAGAAAGGCATTGTAGAACAGCCGCTGCGCGGTAAAAATGTAGCACTCATTTTTGAAAAGACAAGTACAAGAACACGCTGTTCCTTTGAAGTAGCAGCACATGATTTAGGCATGGGCGTGACCTACCTTGACCCGCAGGGTTCCCAGATTGGCAAGAAAGAAAGTATTGCAGATACGGCAAGAGTGCTTTGTACAATGTTTGAAGGCATTGAGTACAGAGGATTTGAGCAGACGATTGTGGAAGAACTGGCAAAATATTCATCTGTACCGGTATGGAACGGTTTAACTAACGAATACCACCCGACACAGATGCTTGCGGATATGCTGACAATCCGTGAAAAGCTCGGCAGATTAAAGGGCGTGAAGTTCGTTTATATGGGCGATGCAAGATACAACATGGGTAATTCCCTGATGATTGTCTGTGCAAAGCTCGGACTGCATTTCACAGCCTGCACGGCAAAAGAATATTTCCCGGATAAAGAGCTGGTAGCACAGTGTGAAGCATGGGCAAAGAGAAGCGGCGGTTCAATTACATTGACAGAAGACGTAGAAGAAGGAACAAAGGGCGCTGAAGTTTTATATACCGATGTATGGGTATCCATGGGTGAACCGGACGAAGTATGGGCAGAGCGAATCAAGGCACTGTTACCGTACCAGATTAATAAGAAAGTTATGGAAAATGCAGCACCGGATGCAATCTTTATGCACTGCCTGCCGTCTTTCCATGATTTAAAGACCAAGATTGGCAAGCAGATTCATGACAAGTTCGGCTTAGATGAAATGGAAGTAACGGACGAAGTATTTGAATCTGAGCAGTCCGTTGTATTTGATGAAGCAGAAAACAGAATGCACACCATTAAAGCGGTAATGGCAGCAACACTGGGCGCTTATTAATTCAAAAAAAGAAACGGAGCAGAAGATGTATTATACCACGAGTGGAGCATACCGGAAATCTAAAATGCTGATTGACTATGCAACGATTGCGCTGACGGCAGTGATTATGATTTTATTTATCTTAATCCTGTTTCTGCGCAGTAACAGCGGAATCTTATTTCCGATCGTTTTCCTGGCAGGAGCGCTTATCAACGGCTTATCCGGAATAAAAGCATTTATGAATAAAAAAAGGCTGTCGGGAGTATTTCTGATAATTGCCGCAGTGATTCTGCTGATTGTAAGTGCAGCAGTCGGACTGGCAGTATTGTAAGATGTAAGAACCGGCAGAAGCATCAGCCGTAAAAATGGGCTGCCGTACTAAGAGAGAAAAGACAGATTCTTAGTGCGGCAGCCCTGCTATATGAAAGATTCTAATGGAGCAGGGATTCATGAAAACAAAGATATTAAGACAGTTAAGAACAACAAATGAATATGTTTCCGGTCAGATGTTATGTGATGAGCTGGGGGTGTCAAGAACTGCCGTATGGAAAGCAATCAACCAGTTAAAAGAAGAAGGTTATACGATTGAGGCGGTGCAGAATAAGGGCTATAAGATTACGGGATTTCCGGACATTTTAACGGCAGAGGAAATTGAGAGCCAGTTAAATCCCGACGATACGGTAAAAAAAGTGGTCTATGCGCCGGAAATTGATTCCACCAATAATGAAGCTAAAAGAAATGCAGAAAACGGAGCAAAAGACGGCACACTTTATATTACGGAAAGCCAGACCGGCGGCAGGGGCAGGCGGGGCAGACAATGGGTGTCTCCGTCAGGAAGCGGAATCTGGATGACATTGCTGTTACGTCCGCAGATTAATCCTGCCAATGCCTCCATGCTTACAATCGTTGCAGCGATGGCAGTGACCATGGCAATCCGCCGCGCAGTCGCAGAGGAAGGCGCTGACGTGGAATGTCATATTAAGTGGCCCAATGACGTCGTTATCAATAAAAAGAAAGTCTGCGGCATTTTAACAGAGATGAGTGCAGAGCTTGACTGTATCCACTATGTAGTGATTGGTATTGGAATCAATGTCAACACAACGGAATTTGCAGACGAAATCAAAGAAACTGCATCGTCTCTTTTTGTCGAAACAGGAAAGAATATCAAACGAAGCCGCATTGTAGCACTGTTTGCCGAAGAATTTACAAAATACTATCAGAAGTTTTTAAATACAGGCGATTTAAGCGGCTTAGTGCAGGATTATAATGAAATGTTAATCAATGCGGGCAGGCAGGTGCGGATTTGTGACACAAAAGAAGAATTTACCGGTGTTGCGGCGGGGATTGACAGCCACGGGGAACTGCTTGTGACCAAAGAGGACGGCACACAGGCGGTCATATCGGCAGGAGAAGTATCAGTGAGAGGATTATATGGATATGTTTAATGAAAATGTAGTGCTTTGCGCATCCAGTGCGTATGAGAAAAAGTTTTATCTGAACGAAGCCTTTGACAAGCTTCCGGAGGATATTAAAAATGAATTAAAAATTATGTGTGTGCTGTTTACCGAGGAAGTCGGCGGCATCTTAACACTTGAATTTGACGAAAACGGCACGCTGTTATTTAAAACTGAAGCCGATGAAAATGACCTGCTCTATGATGACATTGCCTGCGGTATGCTGATTAAGAAATTACAGTATGAAAAGCGGGATTTGTTAGAGTCGATGGAAATGTTTTACCGGGTGTTTTTCCTTGGAGAATAACGAATAGGAGAGTGTGAATGTTTATAGGAAATGTAGAAATACAAAATCCTGTTGTACTGGCACCGATGGCAGGCGTTACAGACCTGCCATTTCGTTTGTTATGCAAAGAAATGGACTGCGGTCTTTTGTATACGGAAATGGTCAGTGCAAAGGCGATTTTATATGGTAATAAAAATACAGAGGCATTAATGCAGGTGACACCGAAAGAACACCCGATTGCGCTGCAGCTGTTTGGCTCAGACCCGGAGGTGATGGGTGAGATTGCAAAGCGCGTGGAGGAGCGGCCGTTTGATATTATTGATGTCAATATGGGATGCCCGGTTCCAAAGGTTGTCAATAACGGTGAAGGCTCGGCACTGATGAAAAATCCGGTGCTGGTCGGGAAAATCGTGGAAGCCATGGCAAAAGCCGTTGAAAAACCGGTAACGGTTAAAATCCGTGCGGGCTTTAACGATGAAAGCATTAACGCGCCGGAAATTGCCCATGTAATTGAGGAGTCCGGCGGGGCAGCAGTTGCCGTGCATGGACGGACAAGAGAGCAGTATTATTCGGGAAAGGCAGACTGGGACGTTATCCGCAGGGTCAAAGAAACGGTTAAAATTCCGGTCATCGGAAACGGTGATATTCTGACCGGACAGGACGCAATCAGGATGTTTGAACAAACCGGCTGTGATGCTGTAATGATTGGACGCGGTGCGAGAGGCAATCCATGGATATTTTCACAGGTGGGACGATATTTAAAAGATCAGACGGTGCTTGCGCCGCCGACAACAAAAGAAATCTGTGATATGATACTGCGCCATGCCAAAATGCTCATTGAAGCAAAAGGCGAATACACCGGAATCCGTGAAATGCGCAAGCATTTTGCATGGTACACGGCAGGCATGAAACATTCTGCGGCACTGCGCGGCAGGGTCAATCAGGTGGAGCATTTTGAAGAACTGGAACAACTGGTGGATATGGTACACGGGGCTGATGAAACAAAGTGAAGTTTGATACACCTGATTGACAGATGAATATGATTAGGCTATAATATTATGACTAGTTTTAAAATGTTATAAATGTAGAAAGGGATAGATGAAAATGGCAGAGAAACAGTTTCTTACAAAGAAAGGTTACGAAGAACGTGTTGCATTACTGGAGAACTTAAAGGTTGTCAGAAGAAAGGAAGTTGCCCAGAAGTTAAAGGAAGCAAGAGAGCAGGGCGATTTATCTGAAAATGCAGAATACGATGCAGCCAAGGACGAACAGAGAGATATTGAAACACAGATTACAGAGCTTGAAGCAATTTTAAGCAATGCAGAAATCATTCAGGACAATGATAAGAGTACAGACCGTGTTAAAATGGAAAGTGTTGTAAAGCTGCATGACATCGAATACGATGAAGATATTGAATACGTTATTGTCGGTTCTTCCGAAGCAGACAGCTTAAACAATAAGATTTCTAACGAATCACCGCTGGGTGCCGCACTCATCGGCAAGAAGGTCGGAGAAATCGTAAAAGTAGAAGCACCGGCAGGTGAAATCGAGTATAAGATTGTAGAAATTGTAAATGAATAGTCGATAAGGAGAAAGAACAGTGGCAGAGAAGAATAATACACAGATGCCTGATGTCAACGAACAGATTAAGAACCGTATGGATAAGTTAAAGGCTTTGCAGGAAGAAGGCAGAGACCCATTCGAGATTACAAAGTACGATGTGACAAACCATACACAGGATATTAAAGAACATTTTGAAGATTTTGAAGGCAAGGAAGTATCCATTGCAGGACGATTAATGGCAAAGCGTGTCATGGGTAAAGCCTCTTTCTGCAATGTGGCAGATTTAAAGGGCAACATTCAGTTATATGTGGCAAGAGATTCTGTCGGAGAAGAACCGTATGCACGTTTTAAGAAATTTGACATCGGCGATATTGTCGGTGTAAAGGGTGAAGTTTTCAGAACACAGAAGGGTGAAATGTCCGTTCATGTATCTGAAATCACACTTTTAACAAAGAGCTTACAGGTGCTACCGGAAAAGTTCCATGGCTTAACAGATACAGAAGTGCGTTACAGACAAAGATACGTGGATTTAATTGTAAATCCGGAAGTCAGAACAACATTTATGAAGCGTTCACAGATTATCAAGGAAATCCGTAACTTCCTTGATGGCAGAAACTTCATGGAAGTAGAAACACCAATGCTCGTTTCTAATGCAGGCGGCGCGGCTGCCAGACCATTTGAAACACATTACAATGCATTAGACGAAGATGTGAAGCTTCGTATTTCACTGGAATTATACTTAAAGCGACTGATTGTCGGCGGTATGGAACGCGTTTACGAAATCGGCAGAGTCTTCCGTAACGAAGGCGTGGATACCAGACACAATCCTGAATTTACATTAATGGAACTGTATCAGGCATATACCGATTACAACGGCATGATGGAACTTGCAGAAACCATGTACCGTACAGTATGTGAAAAGGTAAACGGTTCACCGGTTGTAAAATACGGCGATATCGAAATCGATTTTTCAAAGCCGTTTGAAAAGATTACAATGGTAGATGCTGTTAAGAAATATGCAAATGTGGATTTCTCAAAGATTGAAACACTTGAAGAAGCAAGAGCTGTTGCAAAGGAACACAATATTGAATTTGAGGAAAGACATAAGAAGGGTGACATCTTAAATTTATTCTTTGAAGAATATGTAGAAGAACATCTGATTCAGCCGACATTTGTTATGGATCACCCGGTAGATATTTCTCCGCTGACAAAGAAGAAGCCGGACGCACCGGAATATACAGAACGTTTCGAGCTGTTTATGAATGGCTGGGAAATGGCAAATGCGTACTCTGAATTAAATGACCCGATTGACCAGAGAGAACGTTTTGCGGCACAGGATGCGCTGGCAGCAGCCGGTGATGACGAAGCCAACCACACAGACGAAGACTTCTTAAATGCACTGGCATACGGTATGCCGCCAACGGGTGGTATCGGATTCGGTATCGATAGAATGGTTATGCTGCTCACAGATTCTGCAGCCATCAGAGATGTTTTATTGTTCCCGACGATGAAGACACTCGGCGGAAAGACACCTGCTAATAACTCAGGAAGTTTGGTGGATAACTCATCTGATAATGGCGCAGCTTGTGGAAATAATAATGGCTTCTTTACAGCTAATGAAAAAATTGATTTTTCTAATGTAAAGGTTGAGCCTCTATTTGAGGAAGAGGTAGACTTTGATACATTCAGTAAGTCAGATTTCAGAGCCGTTAAAGTTAAGGAATGTGTAGCAGTTCCTAAGTCAAAGAAGTTGCTTCAGTTTACACTTGATGATGGTACAGGCACAGACCGTACTATTTTAAGCGGAATCCACGCTTACTATGAGCCAGAAGAGCTTGTTGGAAAGACACTTATCGCTATTACCAATCTTCCACCAAGAAAGATGATGGGAATTGAGTCTTGTGGTATGTTACTTTCAGCAGTAAACAATCTTAAGGATTCAGAGGATGAAGAGCTTCATCTTCTTATGGTTGATAACCACATTCCGGCAGGTGCGAAGCTCTATTAAGATGATGTAAAGATGTACCGTTTTACCAAATAGACGGGACGTACTTCATTTGATAAAAAACTAAAAAAACAGCGATTTACATCAAACTTACATCAATTGATGCAGAAATCGGTGCAAGCAAGAAAAAATCGCATAATTAGTGCAATGAGTGGGCAATTCCAATCGGAGTTGCCCATTTTCTAAAATGAATGGAAATGCAAATCGATATTTAGCGAGGTAAAGATATATGCTTCATTTAGAAAAAGTAAATGGTAATAATGTCTGGGATATCCTGAAACTGACGGTATCGAAATCGCAGAAGAACTTCGTTGCCACCAATGAGATCAGCATCATTGAAGCGTATACTGCAATTACGGGAAACGGTCATGCATTCCCGTTTGGTATATATGATGAGGATAAGCCTGTAGGCTTCCTGATGATTGGTTTTGATGTTGATGATTATTGGACGGATGCACCTGAAATTGCAAAGGGAAACTATAATCTGTGGCGTCTTATGATCGATAAGGCATATCAAAACAGAGGGTACGGAAAAGAAGCGGTCAGCCTTGCATTAGAGTTCATAAAATCTATGCCTTGTGGAGAAGCGGAATACTGTTGGCTATCATATGAACCCGATAATGCAGTTGCCCGTCAGATGTATCGCTCTTTCGGTTTCGAAGAAACCGGTGAAATGGACGGCGAAGAACTGATCGCTGTTCTGAGACTGCAATTAACAACTTCAAGTTTGAGGATGTGAATGCTTTGGATGTTGAGAAAACCAAATCATATTACAATCAAATAAGAAGTGGGGATTTATGTGATTGTTGTAGAAACTATATCACTTGAATCTGACTGAATTTTGTCGTTACCTCTCTTTATAGGCACTCATCCCATAACCGTGAGTTCCATAACGTAAATTGCAGATTCTGTGGTGCAATTCACA
>ERZ650918.116-NODE-116-length-90173-cov-9.544497_pt1 | contig 90173 bp, 80 predicted proteins | sample MGYA00514758_ERZ650918 | MGnify/ENA metagenome assembly ERZ650918 | reverse complement strand
TTTTAAGTTTTTGTCGTCTTCGTCAGCGACAAGTGATATAATACCATACACTTACCCTCTTGTCAACAACTTTTTTTATTTTTCTACATATTTTTTTAAATTAAGTAAATATAGTGTAAAATCCCTGTAACTTCACTATATATAGTAGTCATTTTTGACTTCTTTGTCTAATATTACCCCAACTTTAATTTTTTATACGGATTTCATCCTTAAAAAAATTATTTTTACCTATATATTAATTTACACATTTATATAGAAGAAACTAAAAAAAATGGGTTATTATACAGTTAAAAACTGTATAATAACCCACAAATCCTCTAATTAATAGATATTAAAGTATACTTCACCAGGAATAACATTGTTGTTACACTGTGAAACAATAGACTTTCTTGTAGCTTCTACCTTGCTTCTAATTGACTTCTGAGCAGAGTCAGTTGGAGTAGTAACACTTACACTACTAGGTACTTTATCCTTAGATTTACCATTAAAGCCTAACATATCTGATGCTTTGCTTACGCTAAATGTAGGGAAGTAGTAATTGTAACCATTATCAAAAGATACACAGTTCTCAAATGAAGCCTTAACTGTACTGTTGTTGTTATCAAAGCCCTTTCTACCATGACCAAATGATAAACAGTTCTTTACTGTTCTTAAACTTGTCTTGTCTGTATAAGCTGAACCAAACTTAAATCCATTAGGGTTACCGTCATAATTACTTCCTGTCCAAGAAGAAAGGTTAATCTTACCTGCAGAAGTATTTATAAAGCTGTCAGTTGGTAAACTAAAGTTACCCTTATTATAATTAGATACAAAATTCTTGTCCTGATTAGAAATAAGTTCTACTAAATACAAATTTGTGTCCAAAGCATTACCATTTTCATAGTCGTACTTACCTGTGAATATATCAGGGTTACCATTATTCCAGCAAGCACATTCTTCATAACTTAAATCTTTTGTATAGCCTGATGTAGTCTTGTCGAAACTATCCCAACCGTCATCACTATTTTCCCAAGCATAGCAACCATAGAATGTATTGCCAGTCTGAGCACCAAGTTTTGGAGCAAAACCATCGGCATTGCCACCTAATGTATAAACATCGCAGTTTCTATAGCTGTATACAAATCTCATAGTGTTGTATGATGCACCACCTGTAATCTGTACACCAGCGTCATTGTTATATCTTACGATACAGTTATTTACAGTATTATAATTTGCATTTGCACCCTTAATCTGAATACCGTTGTCGCCGGCCTTTTCAATAATAAGGTTTTCAAGTGTATAGTAAGAACCAGAAATTCTTACACCAACATTAGAATCAGTAGATACCTTTAAAGAAGGACCTGCACTACCTATTGTACTATTTCTAAAGCTAGTAAAGTCAAGAGATGGATATGTACCATCGCCCTGCTGTACACCTACAATTTTAACAGGATTACCCTTTGTACTCTTTAAAGCAAGCTGAGAAGTACAGTCAATAGTCTTAGCATTTACATAAACTGTACCGCCACCCTTTACAGATGCCATAGCATCTACTGCAGATACAAGTTCTTCAAAGTTTGTTACAGTTTTACTGCTAGCGCTACTGTCTTGTTTCTTTGTTGTTGTTTCTGTAACTGTTGCCTTAGTTGTTGTTTCAGTAGTAACTTCCTTTTTAGTTGTTGCTTCTGTAGTTGTTTCTTTCTTAGTTGTTGCTTCTGTAGTGTTCTTCTTTGTAGTTTCTTCTACAGATGACTTGTTGTCAACCTGTACTTTGTAAATATTGATACCACTACCCTTTGAATAAATATATACTTTACCACTATAGTTAATGTTTACTGATGCTATATCTGCATCTGGCTTAGCAGAAATAGTGCCAAGTTCAGTACCGTCATCTCCTACTACCATAAGAGTTCTAGTGCTTGAACCACTTGACCTTGATGTAACCTTTACAACAGCCTGTCCATTTGTATCAAAAGCAACTGCTCTGTACTTTAATGAACCACTACCACCTAAAGCAAGGCTGTAACCAAATGTGTTACTTTCTACAGTAGCCTCATCAGAAATTACATTTACTGTCTTAGCTGATGTAGCCTTAATTGTAAGACCATTTACTGTAACATCGCCTGAAATTGTACCCAAATTCTTGAAAGAACTGTTGCCCATATTCCAAGATACTGATGAACTGTTAGTGTCAGCCTTTGTAGTAGCCTCTGTTGTTGCCTCAGTAACTGGAGCTTTAGTAGTAGCTTCTGTTGTTTCAGTTGTAGTTACCTTAGTTGTTTCTTCCTTAGTAGTAGCTTCTGTTGTTTCTTCTGTAGTAGCCTCTGTTGTTTCAACAGAACCACCCTTGCCTGTAAATTCCATATAGTATAAGTAACTGCTACCACTATCTTTAAGAACTTCGTGGTCGCCAGCACCAACACTTGCAGTTACAACACCACTACTAGGTATTTCATAAGATTCTCCATCTACAAGGATACTCTTTCCTGCACTACCTTCATTAAATACAAGAACTAATGTACCCTTAGAGTCAGAAGTGAAGTTTATTTTTGTAGAAGATTCAACTTTGTCTGCTACATCAAGAACCATACCATTGTAAACAACAGTATTAGAACTTGCCTTACTCCACTTATTTGCCTTTACGGTAAAACCACCGTTTTCTCCTGTTGAAGGATTGTACACAATGGAAGATGTGCTAGCTTCAACTGTACTGAGCATACCTCCTAAATTTGATATTACCCCATTACCAAAACAGCAACTAGCTGCCATGGTAAAACCTAAAGCCAATGCACCAATTTTTCTTCTTTTCTTCATTAATAATCTTCCTCCAATCCTTTTAATCGTTATTTTTCTAACGAACTCAAGTGCAATAATACCAAAAATGGGACAAAATAAATAGGTCAATTTTTGACATTTATTTATATCAGTTTTTGTGCAATTTTACTATGAAATCTAATTTAATATACAATTTTGACATATTTTTATTTCTGTAAAAAACAAAAAGCAAGTTTCGTTATAAAACTTGCATAATTCCAAAATAATAATTCTTGTTTATATATTCAATTTTTATAAACCTTTATATAACAGAAAAGCCGACCGTATCAACGATACAGTCGGCAAGTACGGAGTAGGAGAGATTTGAACTCTCGCGCCGCGCAAACGACCTACTCCCTTAGCAGGGGAGCCCCTTCAGCCACTTGGGTACTACTCCATAAAATCAAGTGCTTATTTATAATACCATAACAATAAGCACTTGTCAACACTTTTTTTCTAAAATACAAAAAATCCTAAACAGCCTATAACAATAGCTATTAACCAGCCTAAAAAAACATCAACAGGATAATGTACTCCTGTCATAACTCTGCTCAATCCTGTAAAAATAGCAAGCACAATAAGAATTGCCCCTACTACAGGAAAGATACTACACCATGCCATAGCTATAATCATAGCTGATACTGCGTGGTTAGACGGACAAGAGCCTTTATCTTCGTGTTCAATAAGGCTTTCTATCCCCAGTTCCTTAAATGGTCTTGGTCTATTTAGTATTTTCCTTAGAATAGAATTATATACTATAGTAATAAAAGGAATTAGTATAAATCGGAATAAAAGATTGCTATTCTGAAAAAACGCATATACTATGCCAATTAAATATACCAAAGCATAAATCTTGTTAGTATGTGATGCTACAAAAACTGCAATTCTGCCAACAGCCTTGTTATCCTTTGCCATATTATACATCAAAAAAAACAATCTTTTATTCATAGATTAAAATTAATCCTCCCAAATACCGTCAAATACAAATGTAGCCGGACCAGTCATATAAACATGATTATCTTCTGGCTTCCATTCAATAGTAAGCTTACCACCTACAAGTTCAACCTCTACAGGAACTCTTGGGCAAATACCCTTGATGTTAGATGCTACAACTGTAGCACAAGTACCAGTACCACAAGCTAAAGTTTCGCCAGTACCTCTTTCCCAAACTCTCATTCTTAAATGAGTTTCATCTACAATTTCAACAAATTCAATGTTAGCCTTTCTTGGGAAGTGAGAATCAACTTCAAGAGATGGACCATACTTTTCTACTTCAAATTCCTTTACAGGAGTGTCAATAAATGTTACTGCATGTGGATTACCCATAGATACGCAAGTGAAATCAAAATCCTTGCCACAAGAAGAAAGTGTTAAATCTACTACAGGTTCGCTGTCAGCTACAACAGGAATATCCTTTGGAGCAAGAATAGGTTCGCCCATATCTACAGTAAGAGTTTCTGCCTTGCCCTCTGCGTCTGTATGAACTTCAATAACCTTAATACCACACATAGTTTCAAGACGAACAGGGTTCTTCTTTACAATACCTCTGTCATAAACATACTTACCCACACAGCGAGATGCGTTACCACACATTTCAGCTTCGCTACCATCTGCATTAAACATTCTCATTCTGCAGTCAGCTACTTCACTAGGCATAATAAGTACAATACCGTCAGAGCCAATACCAAAATGTCTATCACTCATAGCCTGAGCAAGCTTTTCTGGGTTAGCTACCTTTTCTTCAAAACAGTTAATGTATACATAGTCATTTCCACAACCGTGCATTTTAGTAAATTTCATATACAACACCTCATTTTTAATATATTCTTACAACTTTAGTATGAATATATCATAAAAAATAAAAATCGTCAATATTGCTTAGTGATACATTATTAACAGTAAATAAAGCTATTTCAACCATAATAAATATTTTTATCTTTCATGTAATAATGTACTAGACATTAACCATAAATTGGTTTAAAATTATAGGCATAGGAAATGGAGGATATACCATGAAAAAGATAGTTTTAACCGGTGGTGGAACAGCCGGCCATGTTACACCAAATATTGCTTTATTACCATATTTAAAATCAGAAGGCTATGAAGTATATTATATAGGAAGTAAAGAAGGTATGGAAAAAGAAATCGTTGCCAGATACGATATTCCATACACAGGCATTAGCTCTGGTAAACTTAGAAGATATTTTGACAAAAAGAATTTTTCAGATATGTTCAAGGTTTTAAAAGGTATTCACGAGGCTAAAAAAGCTCTTAAAAAGATTAAGCCTGATGTAGTATTTTCAAAGGGTGGCTTTGTTGCCGTTCCCGTTGTTATTGCAGCAAAATCTTTAAAAATACCTGTAATCTGTCACGAAAGTGATATTACTCCAGGTCTTGCAAATAAAATCGCTATGCCATTTGCAAAGGCGGTTTGTGTTACTTTCCCAGAGGCAATACCTCATATTAAAAATAATAAAGGCATACTTACTGGCACCCCTATAAGAGATGTACTCTACAAAGGTTCTAAAGAAAAAGGTCTTGAATTTGCGCACCTTGATGGCACAAAACCAGTTATGCTTATTATGGGTGGTTCACAGGGTTCAGTAAAAATAAACACTTCTATAAGAGCATTATTACCTGAACTTCTTAAAAAGTATGACATTATTCATCTTTGCGGAAAAGGCAATGTAGATGAAAGCCTTAAAGATACTAAGGGCTATGTTCAGTACGATTACTTGTCAAAGGAACTTCCTGATATTTTTGCAGCAAGCGACTTTGTTATTACAAGAGCTGGTTCAAATGCAATTTGCGAATTTTTGGCATTAAATAAGCCTATGCTTTTAATCCCTCTTTCAAAGAGAGCTAGTAGAGGCGACCAGATTTTAAATGCTGAAAGTTTTAAAAAGCAAGGTTTCGCCGATGTTTGTGACGAAGACGAAATGACAGAAGAATCTTTATTTAATAGCATTAATGCACTTTATGAAAATAGAGAAAAATATATTACTACTATGAAGTCAGCCAGCCTTTCTAAGGGTGTTGACGAAGTAATGGCAGTAATAAAAAGTGTTTCTAAATAAGAGGAGGAAATTCAAATGAAAAAATTATTGGCTTTAGGGATTGCTATTCTTACTATGACAACAAGTGTCTTTGCTGGCACTAGCGTAAATGTTAAGGTTAATGACAAAGACATTGACGCAAAGGGTGTTATTGTAGACGGCAGAACTCTCGTTCCTGTAAGAGGTATTTTTGAAGAACTTGGCTACTTTGTAGTATACAATGCTGAAACTAAAACAGCATTCTTAAACAGCCTCGGTTCAACAATTAAAATGACTTATGGCAACGAGTACTTTACAGTAAACGACCAAAATATTACACCTGATGTTCCACAGACAATTATTGACGGCAGATTTATGCTTCCATTAAGAGCAGTAGGCGAAGCATTAAACTACTCTGTTGATTGGGACCCTGAAACTAAAACAGCATCTATTTCAAGAGATAACGGAATTAAGGTTTTAGGCACTCTCAATTTAGAAGATGTAAAGGCAGAAAAATAATACTTTTTACCCTCCCCTGTAGACAGCTACAGGGGATTTTTTATGAAATTTTATAAACTACTTGACAAAAGACTGTATGAACTGTATTATAATTAATAGACAGTTGATACAGCGGAGGTGAAATAATGAAACTTGATTATACCGACCACAGACCTATTTACGAGCAAATAAAGGAGCAGACCAGAGAGCTAATACTTAACAAAGCCCTTGAGGAACACCAACAATTGCCCTCTGTTAGGGAACTGGCATCTCAACTCACAATAAATCCTAATACAATACAGCGAGCTTATAAAGAGTTGGAAAGAGAAGGCTATATTTATTCAATGAAGGCTAAAGGCTATTTTGTTGCCCCACTTCGTGATGATGTTCAGCTTGCTAGAAAAAACGAAAACATTAAACTTCTTGAAAATGCTGTAAAAGAACTTGTTTATTTAGACACAGAAGAAAAAGAAGTTATTGATTTAATCGAAAATATTTATAAGGGGGACGAAAAATGATTGAGGTTAAAAATCTAAACAAAAGTTTCGGCAATTTCAAAAGCCTTGACAACCTTTCACTTAATGTAAAAAAAGGCTCTGTATACGGACTTGTAGGCCCTAACGGTGCTGGCAAAACTACATTTATTAAAAATTTAATGGGCATATATAGACCAGATAGTGGCTCAATGACCGTTAATGGAGAGGAAGTCTATGAAAATCCAGCATTAAAGCAAAAAATTATCTATATTAGTGATGATTTATTCTTCTTCACTACATATTCAATACTTGATACAGCAAAGCTCTATGCTGATATTTACAAAGATTGGGATTGGGAAACTTTCAATAAATTAAAAGAGATTTTCAAGATTGATGTAAAAAGAAAATGTTGCCGACTTTCAAAAGGTATGCAAAAGCAGGTAGCTTTTTGGCTTGGCATATGTACAAAACCAGACTTAATGGTACTTGATGAACCTATGGACGGTCTTGACCCAGTTATGAGAAAAAACACTTGGTCATTACTTTTGCAAGATGTTGTCGAAAGAGAAATGACCGTTCTTGTATCCAGTCATAACCTTAGAGAGCTTGAAGATGTTTGTGACCATGTTGGTATTATGTTTAATGGTAAATTGGTACTTGAAAAACAGCTTGATGATGTAAAGGGAGAAATTCATAAATTGCAAATTGCCTTTAAAGATGGCGTACCACAGGAATTTAAAGACAGTATTAATATTCTTCACGAAAGCTATTTCGGTAGTGTCTACACTTGTATAGTTCGTGGCACAACTGATGAAATTACTTCTACAGCAAATAAATTCAATCCACTTATTTGCGATATTCTTCCACTTACATTAGAAGAAATATTTATTTATGAATTAGGGGGTATGGGTTATGAATTCGAAAATATCATTATTTAGTAAGGCACTTGTAAAGTCTGATATAAAGAGATATTGGTGGGTTTCAGCTATATATATGGTATTAACAGCACTTTTCATTTTGCCAAATGCTGTTATGAAAGATATTGGAGATGTTTATTCCAGATTTGATAGTGACAATGGTGGTTTAGCATTATTCTTCGCCTTTGTATTAGGTGGTCTTTTATTCTCCTATCTTCATAGAGTAAATTCTGTTTCCTTTATGAATAGTATACCTGTTTCTAGGACAACACAGTATTTATCCCATATTCTTTCAGGATTTATACTCCTTATTATTCCTATTACAGTAACAAGCCTAGTAATATTCTTTGAAGAATTGCACTACGGTAGTGGTATACAGTTCTGCTATAAATATTTTTACACTTGCCTTTTATACTCTGCTTGTGCATTTATGCTCACAACTTTTACATCTGTATTAAGTGGTAACTTAATTTCAACATATGTTTTCGGTGGTGGCTTTATTGCTTTGCCTTACTTTATTTTATCTATGGCAAATGAAATATTCAGCAAAAATGTGTATGGCTTTGTAGACTATGATGAAGGCATTATGCAGTACATTTACATTATGGGAATAGATGAAATGTGGGCAAAACGCTCCGTAATATACATAACTATTGCAGTCGCTCTCTTTATAATTTCTCTTGTACTTTATAAATTGAGAAATATGGAAAACTATGGAGAAGTTGTTGCCTTTAAATCTTTAAAACCTATACTTATGTACTTTGTAGCTGTTTGTTTTGGCCTTTTTGGCTACGATTCATTGTACTACATACACAATAGAAGTCTTAATTTCACATTAGGTGTACTTCCTTTAGGTGTAGTTGCCCTTATAGCAGTATTTATGCTTAATCAAAAAAGTTTTAGCTTTAAAGGTATTTTAAAACCTATTGTAATCTTTGCAGTATGTATGGGTATAGTAAATGTAATCTTTGCTTTTGACTTAACAGGTTACGAAAGAAGAGTGCCAAGTGAAAATAATGTTGTAAGTATAGATGCCTTTGACTATATGGGACATATTAGTTACGATAGTGGATATACTAACGGCTCTCCAGACTATGATAAGGTACGATATAAAGGTATTATTACAGATAAAAAAGATATTGACACTATGGTGAAACTCCATAAGTACCTTGTGCAAAGAGGTGATGTAAGTAATAAATCTAATAATATGACATACATTACAATGCACTATACTTTAAACCATAATAGAAAATTAAGTCGTGGCTACTTCCTAAGTCCTGAAGAAATGAAAAGTATATATACTATAGATAACTATAAAAAAGCTACCTATCCTATTGTAAATGACAATAAAAAGGAAATGAATTATGTTCAGATTACTGACCCTCGTTTATTAAATTATAGCCAAAGATTAAATAATATAGATATTGATAAACTTGCTGATATAGTTAAAAAAGATATAATGGAATTAACTCCTGAAGATTTTGAAGTAATAAATTCAGATAAAGACAACTATAGCTCTCTTGATATTAACTACACAGAGTATGTTGTTTACAAGGGAAAGACATATAAATACGGTATTTCACAAAATATTCCTTTAAGTAGTTGCTTTAAAGATGTTGTAGATTATCTTCAGCAACAGGGATATACTTCAAACTATATTCCTATTGACAGCATAAATAGTTTGGATGTAGATTATTCAGCTTTAGATGACCAAAACGACGATTATACAGGTGCCGAAACTGCCGTTTCAGAACTTGATACTAAGAACAATGTACAAATTAGTGATAAAAATGATATAAAAGCTATTATGGAAGCTCTTTATAATCTCAATTATAAAGACCCTGACGATAAAAACACAGCTTTATATCGTCTCTCAATATTCAGTACAGACCTTAAAAGCAACGGAAATGACGGATATATAACTGTTACACTTCCATCTAATGAAATATCTCCTGCATTAAAGAAATATTTCAAGAAATAAGATTTACTAAAAATAACTTCCCGTTACTAAAAAACGGACTGCATTTTCCAGCAGTCCGTTTCTGTTTTTATAGCATTTGTTGCATTATATTCTTGCTACGCCAGACTTAACAGCAGCATCAGCAACAGCCTTTGCAATACTTTCTACAACACCCTTGTTGAAAGCAGATGGAATAATAATGCCATTTGCTAAATCTTCTTCTGTTACTAACTTAGAAATAGCATCAGAAGCAGCAAGCATCATTTCATCATTAATATCACTTGCTCTAACATCTAAAGCACCTCTGAAGATACCAGGGAAAGCAAGTACATTGTTAATCTGGTTTGGATAATCACTTCTACCAGTTGCAATAACTCTAGCACCGGCAGCAAGAGCAATTTCAGGCATAACTTCTGGAACAGGGTTAGCCATAGCAAAAATAATTGCATCTTTGTTCATTGTCTTAATCATTTCTTCAGTTAAAAGACCTGGAGCAGAAACACCAATGAAAATGTCAGCACCTTTTATAATATCAGCTAAAGAACCGTCTTTGTGGTTAGGATTTGTAAGAGAAGCAAGTTCAGTTAATGATGGGTCATCATAAGTCTTTTCAGAAGAAATAACACCGTCAATATTTCTCATTGTAATATCCTTGAAACCAGCTGTAAGAAGGAGCTTAGCAATAGCTGTACCGGCAGCACCGGCACCAGACATTACTACAGAACATTCCTCTGGCTTTTTACCTGTAAGTTTTAAAGCATTTCTGATACCAGAAAGAACTACAACAGCAGTACCATGCTGGTCATCGTGGAATACAGGAATATCACAACGCTCTTTTAACTTCTGTTCAATTTCAAAGCAACGAGGAGCACCAATATCTTCAAGGTTGATACCACCAAAACTCTTTGAAATAAGTGCAACAGCATTTACAAATTCATCTACATCTTGAGAATCAACGCAAATTGGGAAAGCATCTACATTACCAAATTCCTTGAAAAGTACACACTTACCCTCCATAACAGGCATACCTGCTACAGGACCAATGTTACCAAGACCAAGTACAGCAGAACCATCAGTAATAACAGCTACCATATTATGTCTTCTTGTAAGAGTGTAAGAAAGTTCTGGATTTTCCTTAATAGCAAGACAAGGTTCAGCTACACCAGGAGTGTACGCAATAGATAAATCATCTACATTTTCTACCTTTGCTCTTGAAACAACTTCAATTTTACCAGCCCATTCAGCGTGTTTTTCCATTGCAATTTTCTTGTAATCCATAGTAATCTCCTTTGTTTATATTTATATTATTTTTTACTTAAAACTCTGTCTGAAATCTCTTTCAGCCTCTCTCTTTTGGTCTTTCTTTGCTATATCCTGGCGTTTGTCATAGAGTTTTTTACCCTTTGCAATACCAATATCCACCTTTACAAGGCTACCCTTAAAATATACCTTCAAAGGAACTATTGTAAGACCGTCTTTTGTTACAGCCCCCTGTAATTTATTTATTTCATACTTATGGAGGAGCAATTTTCTGTCTGCCATAGGGTCATGATTAAATATATTGCCCTGTTCATAAGGACTAATGTGCATACCAGTTAAAATTGCCTCGCCATTTTCTATCATAACATAACTATCTTTTAAATTGCATCTACCGGCTCTGACAGACTTTACTTCTGTACCAGTAAGTGCAATACCACATTGGAAAGTTTCCAATATAAAGTAATCGTGATAAGCCTTTTTGTTTTGGGAAATTAGCTTTATAGCGTCTTTAGCCATTTCTCTCACCTCTTATTTTTTCCAATATTTCATAAGGTACAGCCAGTTTTCCCATACCTGTACCCATATCTATTTTAGGCTTTGTAGCACCATGAAAATCGCTGCCACCTGAATAAATAAGCCCTACTCTGTTAGCCATAGCCATAATATGCTGTGTATCTGAATTGCTGTGAGTAGAATAGTATACCTCAACAGCCTTTAAACCCTTTTGTCTTAACTTTACCATCATATTTTCAAGGTTAGTATCACTCATCTTGTAAAGAAGTGGATGAGCCAAAACAGGCACACCTCCAGCTTTTGTAATAAGCTCCATACTTTCTTCATAATTAAGGGTTTCTCTAGGCACATAGGCACATTTGTTGTCCCCTAAATATCTGTCAAAAGCCTCTGTATAAGACCCTACAAAACCTTTTGAAACTAAAGCCTTTGCAATATGAGCTCGTGATATAACATCACCTGTACAGCTTTCCTTTACATCATCAATGGTAATGTCCACACCTAAGCTGTTTAATTTTTCTAATATTTCAAAATTTCGTGTTACTCTTTTTTCTCTGTAATATTTCAACTGCTTGTTTAAATCAGCATCATTTTCATTTACATAAAGTCCCACAATATGAATTTCTTTTTTATCATATCTGGTGGAAATTTCAACACCACTTATTACCTCTACATTAGTTTCAATACTCTTTGCCTCTTTCACACCCTCTGTAGTATCGTGGTCTGTAAGGGCAAAGGCTTTCAATCCTTTTTCTTCAGCATATTTCACAAGCTGTAACGGAGTAAATGTACCGTCAGAAAATGTGGAATGTGTGTGTAAATCTATTGTATCCATTGAAAACCACCTCATTGTAATCATATACCAAATTTTTAATATTTACAAGTGTTAAATGATTAATTATTTTTACCTACTAAAAAAGAAATAACCAAATCTCCATATGCCTACTATAATAAATGCAAGCATTTCTTGCATATATTAATATTGTTCAAAATAAAATATCAATATACAATAAAAAGGAGGTTCTCTATGTCTGGTGCTAATAACTCTCCCCTTTCTGCCCTCCTAAAAGGCGTACTTACAAGTTTTATATTGACATTTATTGTTTTTACAGTATATGCCATACTTTTAACCTATACTTCACTTCAAGAAAACAATGTAAATGTAGTTATGCTTGTATCTACTGCCATTAGCTGTATTCTCTGTGGTTTTATAACTGGCAGAAAAGCCTCCAGTAAAGGCATACTATGGGGAACTTTAAGTGGATTTATCTACATATCCATAATGCTTTTAATAAGTATTTCTACTGTAGGCAGTTTTTCATTTTCTCCTAAAATGCTAATTAGTATAGGTCTAGCCCTTTGCTGTGGTGCTTTAGGTGGAGTAATTGGTATAAACACAAATAAATAGCATAATAGCGAGGATTTCTTGTCCTCGCTACTTTACTATTTAATATCCAATTTAGAAATTACATTTCCGTCAAAATCCTTTATTTCAAAAACACCGTCTTCGTATGTCATATAGCTGTTCTTGTTTCCGTTTTTAGGAATAGAAGTTGAACCTGGGTTAATATAATAGTAGTTATCTACCTTTTCCATAGCCTGAACATGAGTGTGTCCATGAATAAGAATATCATTATCCTTTAACATTGGAGGATTTGATGTATTAAACTTGTGACCATGAGTTACAAATACCATTCTGTTTTCTAAATACATTATCATATATTCAGCCATAACTGGAAATTCAAGTACCATTTGGTCAACTTCTGCCTCACAGTTACCTCTTACAGCAAGTATTTCCTGCTTCATAGAGTTTAAAAGTGCAATAACCCCCTTTGGATTGTAGTCCTTTGGCAAGTCATTTCTAGGTCCATGATAAAGTAAGTCACCTAAAAGAATAAGTTTTTCAGCCTTTTCATTTTTATAGGCCTCTGCTACCTTTTCAGCATAAAAAAGTGAACCATGTATATCAGATGCAAACATTAATTTCATTCTAAAACCCTCCATACAATCATATACATTAATAGCTTAATTATATCAATTATAAATACAGGAGGCAAGATGAAAAGCGAAAAAATTTGTATGTATGCAGAAATGGTGTTGGCTGTTTTTTTGGTACTTCTACTTCTTAGAATTTCCATACATAGAACAGTACAAACTATATCTCCCAACACCCAGCCCAAATTAGCGATAGTTATTGATGACTTTGGCAATAACTCTGCCGGCACAGAAGAAATGTTGGCACTTCCTATACCTTTTACAGGAGCGGTAATGCCACAAATGCCCTACACTAAAGCTGACCAAGATAAACTGCTGGATAATGGTAAAGCTGTTATACTTCATCAGCCTATGGAGGCACACACAGGTCAGAGAAGTTGGCTAGGCAAAACTCCTATCCTCAGCAATATGTCTACAGAGGAGGCAGTAGACACATTTAAAAGTAATTTGGATAGTGTAGACAAGGCAAAAGGCTTTAATAACCATATGGGTTCAAAAATAACGGAAGATAAGGACAAAATGACAGCACTTTTAAAAGAGGCAAAGGAAAGAAATATGTACTTTTTGGACAGCCTGACAACAGCTAAATCCGTTGGGGAAGATGTTGCAAAGGAAGTAGGCGTACCTTATATAAAGAGAGATGTATTCTTAGATAGTACACAGGATATTAAAACAGTAGAAAAAAATATTTTGAGAGCAGCTGAAATAGCAAAGCAAAAAGGAACAGCCGTTGCTATTGGTCATGTTGGTGCAGAGGGTGGCATTGTTACAGCCACAGCCCTTAATAATCTCTATAAACAGCTTGAAAATGAGGGCATAAAATTTGTAACTTTGGAAGAAATTATACAAAATTAGAGAAATATTTTAAATAAATTCGCTTGTATTTATTCCCATAATATTTTATAATTAAATCAAATAAAGTACATTAATGTACAATGGGAAAGGAAGTTTTTATTATGGGTTATATGGAAAACTACAAAAAATGGTGTGAAGACACTTATTTTGATGAAGCTACAAGAGCCGAATTAAAGGCTATTGAAGGTAATGACAAAGAAATTCAGGAAAGATTTTACAAAGATTTGGAATTTGGTACTGGTGGTTTAAGAGGTATTATCGGTGCTGGTACTAACAGACTTAACATTTACACAGTAAGCAAGGCTACACAGGGTTTTGCTAACTATATCATTAAGCAGGGCGAAGAGGCTGTTAAGAAAGGTGTTGCTATTGCCTTTGACAGTAGAAGAATGAGTCCGGAATTTGCCGAAATTACAGCTTTAGTATTAAACGGTAATGGTATCAAGACTTATATTTATCCATCTTTAAGACCTACTCCAATGCTTAGCTTTGCTGTTAGAGAACTTAACTGTACAGGTGGTGTTGTTATTACAGCAAGCCACAATCCACCAGAATACAACGGCTATAAAGTATATTGGGCAGACGGTGGTCAGGTTCCTTACCCAAGAGATGAGGCTATTATTGAAGAAGTAAATGCTGTTACTGATTTCCACACAATTAAGACAGCTAATAAAGATGAGGCTGTTAAGGCTGGTCTTTTCAATGTTATTGGCGAAGAAGTAGACGAAGCATTTGACAAGAATGTATTAGCACAGATTGTAAATCCTGAAATCATTAAGGAACAGCACGATTTAAAGATTGTTTACACTCCTATTCATGGTTCAGGTAACAAGCCAGTAAGACGAGTTCTTAAAAAGGCTGGTTTTAAAAATGTAACAGTTGTTCCAGAACAGGAACTTCCAGATAGCGAATTTACAACTGTAGGCTATCCAAATCCAGAAAATCCTGCGGTATTTGAACTTGCTATTAAGTTAGCAGAAAAGATTGACGCAGATATTATCCTCGGTACTGACCCAGACTGTGATAGAGTTGGTGCTGTTGTTAAGACTAAAGACGGTAGCTATACTGTACTTACTGGTAATATGACAGGTACACTTATCTGTAACTACATCTGTTCTCAGAAAGCTAAGTTAGGTACACTTCCAAAGAACGGTGCTTTAGTTTCAACTATTGTTTCTTCTGAAATGACAAAGGCTATTGCAAAGAAGTACAACCTTGCATACTTTGATGTATTAACAGGCTTTAAGTACATTGGCGAAAAGATTAAGGAATTTGAACAGACTGGAGAATACCAGTATGTATTCGGTTTTGAAGAAAGTTATGGTTGCCTTTCTGGTACATACGCAAGAGATAAGGACGCAGTTGTTGCCTCACTTCTTATTTGCGAAATGGCAGCATACTATAAGTCAAGAGGTATGAGCCTTTATGACGGACTTATGGAACTTTATGATACATATGGCGTATACAAGGAAATCATTCACTCAATTACATTAAAGGGTATTGAGGGTATTGAAAATATGAAGAAGATAATGGACACTTTAAGAAAAGATGCTCCATCTGAAATTGCCGGTGTTAAGGTAACTGAAACTAGAGATTACCTTGAAGATAAGATTGTTGATGTAGCTACTGGTAAAGTAAGCCCTACTAATCTTCCAAAGAGTAATGTACTTTACTTTACACTTGCTGACGATACATGGTTCTGTGTAAGACCAAGTGGTACTGAACCAAAAATTAAAATTTACTTCGGTACTAAGGCAGATACTGTTGAAAATGCAGAAAAGAAAATTGCTACTGCTCAAGACGGTATTATGAAAGTTGTTAATTCTGTTTTAGGCGAATAAAAATAAGGGATACAGTTTTTGTGACTGTATCCCTTTTTACTTTCTAAATTTATCAAACTTTTGCAAGCTCAATTATTTTATCAACTGTATGGTCAATGTCATAATTACTTACATCAATAGTAATTTCAGCATACTTGTTGTAGAATGGCTCTCTCTGTGCTAAAAGTTCTCTGATTTTAGCCTCTTTGTCATCTACTTGAAGTATAGGTCTTGTGTTGTCAAATTTAAGATTTTGAGCAATTTTTTCTGGAGAAGATTTAAGATATACTATTACTCCACCCTTTTTAAGATTTGCAATATTAGCTGAATTTTTAATTACTCCACCACCTGTTGCAATAATCTTTTTCTTAGGTGTCGAAAATCTTTTGTATAATTCTCTTTCTATTTTTCTAAATTCTTCTTCCCCTTTTTCCTTAAAAATTTCATTGATAGTCATTCCTTCTCTTTTTTCAATGAAATCATCTGTGTCTATAAATTCTCTTTTAAGCACAAGGGAAAGTCTTTTGCCCACACTTGTTTTGCCACTTCCCATAAAACCTATGAGAACAATATTTTTATCCTTGTTGTTAATCTTCATCAGTTATTCTCCCTGTAAAAATCACTTAACTCTTTTCTTGCCTTTTCTGTAAGCTGAGGGTCAATTTCTTCATCAAACCAAATTTCTTCTGCTGCAACAGCCTGATACACAAGCATATCAAAACCGTTTATACCAGTAATACCCTCTTTTCTACAGTCCTTTAAAAGCTGAGTTTCCCATGGAGAATATATAGCATCAAATACCATTTCTACACCCTTAGCCTTGTAAAAACCTGTATCCTTTATAGGGCTTAATCCCTTGTTTTCTCCAAAGCCAATTACTGTAGCATTTAAAACTATATCTACATTAGGAATATCATAAATATCATCAATAGATAAAGTCTTAATTTCTGTATCTGGATATTCAGCCCTTATGCTTTCTGCCAATTTGTCAGCCTTTGATACAGTACGGTTTGCAATATAGAGCATTTTAGCACCCTTGTCAGCAGCCATAACACCACAAGCATTACCTGCACCACCAGCACCAAGAAGAAGAACTGTCTTACCCTTTACATCAAAGCCCTTGTTTTTTATAGCATAGTACACACCAATAATATCTGTATTGTAACCTACATAGCCATTTTCTGTATATTTAAGAGTATTTACAGCACCAATAACCTTAGCTCTCTTGTCAATGTCACAAAGACATTTCATAACTTCTACTTTGTGAGGTACAGTTACATTAAGTCCCTTTATGCCTAAGCTGTAAGCACCTTTTATAGCACTTTCAAGATTATCCTTTTCTACTCTGAAAGCCTCATAAATCATATCTTTATTTAAAGTCTTTGCCATTGTATTGTGAATAGCTGGACTAAATGTATGCTCTATAGGACAGCCTATAACACCATAAACGGCTGTCTTTCCCTTTACTGAATTATCAACCATTGTTCTCCTCTTTTCTCTTTCTTCTCAAATAAAAGTACAACACTATTTTTTCAAAAGGTCTTTTAGGTGCAGTTATAAGTTCGTCTTTTGGACTTACCTGTTTCACAAGTACAGAATATACTCCACACTTGTTGCCACACCACACATCTGTAAAAATCTGGTCGCCTACAATAACAGAATTTTCAGCCTTAGAATTTATTTTTTCCAATAGCTTTTTCATACCCTCAGTACCTGGTTTTTTAGCTCTGTAATAATATGGAATTTCCATTTCTTCGCAAAAAGTTTTACTTCTTATTTCCTTACTGTTAGAAAGTACAGCAATTTTAATACCACTTTCTCTCAATGAATTAAAATAAGCCTTTAACTCATCAGTAGGAGTTTTTATCCAGTAAGGCACAAGAGTATTATCAATATCAAAAATAAGAGTATCTTTGCCTAAAGCCTTTAATTTTTCCCCTGTTAATTGGAAAACCGATGGCAAATATTCCTTAGGATATAAAAATTTTAACATATGTGTACTGCCTTTCCTTATAATGCACTAAAAATAATAAAACAATTTTACAATAATTTTTGTTTTTTGTAAAGACGATTATCCCCTACTGTAAAAAGGTAGTAAAAACTAGGTTATTTTCCCTTTAAATGTAGCTTTTAATATTACTATTTGTTTGACAATCCCAACTATATCTTATATAATGGCATTAAAATATTATAAAAAGGGATGATGAATATGGCAGCCGAAATATTAAATAAATTAAGGGAATTGCAAGAAAGAAATGCTTATCCTATGCATATGCCAGGTCACAAAAGAGTTGTAGATTTTATTCCATTTGATTCTCGTGAATTTGATTACACAGAAATCGAGGGACTGGACAACCTTCATCATCCAGACGGAATTATAAAAACAGCACAGGAGCAAATGGCACAGCTTACAGGTGCTGATGCTTCTTTTATGCTTGTAAACGGTGGCAGTAGTGGTATACTTGCTGCAATTTTAGCTACTGTAAAAGAGGGTGACGAAATACTTGTGGCAACTAACTGTCACAAGAGTGTGTACAATGCCCTTATACTTTCAGGAGCAAAGCCAATATATATTTCTCCTCAAACCAATGCTGAGGGTTTAGCCGGTGGTATAAATATTTCTGATATTTTCAGAGCTTTTAACAATCACGATATTAAAGCAGTTATTATTACAAGCCCAACCTACGAAGGCTTTACCTGCGATGTAAATGTTATTGCGGACATAGTACACAAGCAAAATGCTATACTTATAGTTGATGAATGTCATGGTGCTCATTTCTGTTTTTCAGATGTATTTCCAAAAACAGCCTTACAGCAACACGCCGATATTTCTATAAATAGCTGGCACAAAACACTACCTGCTTTTAATCAAGCAGCAATCATAAATGTAAGAAGTAAAAGAGTTTCTATTGAGAGAGTTGCCCGTACAGTATCAATGGTACAGACTACAAGCCCATCTTATCCAATACTTGCATCTATGGATTGGACAAGGGACCATTTCTCAAGAGATAAAAATATAATGAAAACCTATATAGAAAACCTTATTAAACTTCGCCACGAGCTTGCTCATTGTCATAGCTTAAAGCTGGTTAGCGACTCTATAAAAGGCGAAGCATCTGTAGCCGATATTGATATTGGTAAACTTACAATTATGGTCAGATGTGATTTAACAGGATTTGATGTTGCAAAAATCCTCTTAGAGAAGTACAATATACAAGTGGAGTATGCTGGTCTGCACCACATTATTGCAATGACAAGTCCTTGTGACGATGAAAAGGCATTTAAAAAATTTATGAAAGCTATTAAGGATATTGACAAACAGTATCCAAGAAAGTTCATAGAAAAAATACCTATGATTTCAAACTCTGTTGAAACAGCCTCTCTTACACCTCGTGAAATTTTCTACGGTGCAACTAAAGATGTTTCTTTTGAGGAAGCAGTAGGAAAAATAGCTGCCGAAAGCGTAACAGCCTTTCCTCCGGATATTCCTATTGTTGCAATGGGTCAGATAATAAAGCAGGAACACATTGACGCAATAAATCGTCTTTTACAGCACGATGTTACAATACTAGGTGCTGATAATGAAAAAATAAAAATCGCTATGGAGGCGTAATGTACCAATGAACGAAACAGACTTTAACAAAATTATTGACAGTATTAATTCTCTTACTGTCTACAGAGAAATCAAGAATAATAAAATTATTGACATTCTCAGACATATATTAACAGAGGAAGACAATTTACCATATATGGCTGAACTTGTAGCCACTCTTACTGAAATGGCAGAAAAAAGCTCATTTAAGGGCAACCTTTTCAAGAGCTATATTATTCATCTTATGTTAAGAAACCAGAATAACTTTACACTTTTTTGTGAAAACAATCTTGATGTAAAAAATTCTTCTATATATGAATTGGCTAAAAGAGATGTAGAGGCTATAAAGACTATTGCATCTATGGATTTAACAAAGTTACCTGATGCTGAATTTTTACTTCCAGCTATTACTCAGGTTATGGACTATAAGCCAGTTAAAGATGCTGACAGCGAATTAGCAACAATTCCTGATGACTTTACTATTGATGATGTAATCGAATTCCATAAAAAGCATGGTTGTGGCGATATTTCTGTATTCCGTTCTTTCCGTTACAACGACGAAAAGAAAAAATTGGTTGGTGTTGCTCACCCTGACCCTATCCGTTTCAGCCAGCTTATTGGTTACAAGGCACAGTTTGACCAGCTTATTGACAACACTCTTGCATTCCTTAATGGATATAATGCAAACAATGTACTTCTTGTTGGTTCAAGAGGTACTGGTAAATCTTCATCAGTAAAAGCCCTTGTAAATGAATACCACGAACAGGGACTTCGCTTACTTGAAATTACTAAGGAACAGATTGAAAAGTTACCAGATATTTTAAAGCTTTTAAGACCAAGAGGAAGAAAGTTTATTATATTCATTGATGACCTTTCATTTGATGAGGGTGAAATGGGTTACAAGTATATGAAATCACTTTTGGAAGGTGGTTCAGAAGGCAAGCCAGACAATGTTCTTTTCTATGCTACAAGTAATCGCCGTCATATTATTCAGGAAAAATGGAGCGATAGAGGTACTGGTACTTCTGAAGATGCTGAAATCCATACAACTGATACACTTAACGAAAAGCTTTCACTTGCTGACCGTTTCGGTATTACTATTACATTCCCTAAGCCTACACCTAAAGAATATATTAACATCGTTAAGGGTCTTGCTGCTGAACGCAATATTGAACTTGACGAAAATACACTTCAGCAACAGGCTATGCAATGGGAAATCAGACAGAAAGGCATGTCTGGTAGAACAGCAAAACAATTTATCAATAACCTTATGTGGAATACACAAAAGGAAGATAAATAATATACTTGCTATTGTATAATAGACCAAACAAGCCATCGGATTTATCTTTCCGATTCATTGGTCAGAACATTTTGCTTTGCAAAATGTGGCTTGTGAACAAGCCATCGGATTTATCTTTCCGATTCATTAAAAAGAGAGTGCCTAAACACTCTCTTTTAAAAATCAATATTCATTAGTGAACCTTGAGAACTTCTGAGTCCTTATGTATTTCTTCCAATTCATTTGCAAGGTCATCAAGTTCTGTGTTAAGTCTATCCATAATCTTGTCATCAACCTTGTGATGTAAGAAAATATGTTCCATTCTTTCGTAGGCATTTCCTGTCTTTTCAGCAAGTTCAATATACTTATCAATATTGTTAAGCTGACTAGACATTTTAAATCGTGTAATATCGTCTTTTATAAATTCGATAATTTCTCTCTGGTCTGCGTACTTACCCTTTACCATAGCATATGGTCTCATACGCTGAAGGAAAAATTTATCCTTTCTTGTAATGTTAAAAACATAAGAAACAATTAAACCGTTACCTAAATCAAAATTTGCTATGTGCATACGGCTATCGAAAACCTTAATATCCGTTGCCCCAAGCTGTTTAAGGTTAAAAGCGATAATATCGCCACTTACAGTATTTTGATTCATAAAATCCCTCCTCTGATATTTTATTCATACATAATTACAAGATATGCAGTAGAAACAATAATAGACATAATCATAAGTGGGAAACCAATCTTAAAGTAGCTACCAAATGTGATTTCGTGTCCATCTCTCTTACTGATACCTGAAAGAACAACGTTAGCTGATGCACCAACAAGTGTACCATTACCACCAAGACAAGCACCAAGAGATAATGCCCACCAAAGAGGTGCAATATCCATACCACTCTTGCCCATTGTAATAATAAGTGGAATAAGTGTCGCAACGAAAGGTATGTTATCTAAGAATGATGAAAGTATAGCAGAAACCCATAAAATAAGCAAGAGCATAAGCAAGTCATTACCCTGTGTTACATTAATAAGGAATTTTGCCATCATATCAATAACGCCTGTCTGCTGTAAACCACCTACAACACCGAAAAGACCAACAAAGAATACAATAGTAGGCCATTCAACTGTTGCAATAATTTCTTCTGGGTCTGCCTTTCCATGGCTGAGGAACAATATAACTGCTGCTGCTGCAATAGCTATTGTGGCAGACTGTATACCTAAAGCATCGTGAAGCATAAATGCAACAACAACGCAAATCATTACAACAACACTCTGAATAAGAAGAACCTTATCCTTAATAGCCTTGTTTTCGTCTAATTCCATAACTGCTGCCATTTTTTCTGGTGTAACATGGAGCTTTCTACCGTAAATAAAGTAGAAACAGAATAATGTAAGAACACCAATAATAACAGCTGGAACACCTGTATTTACAATAAAGTCATTGAAACTAAGTCCTGCGGCACTACCAATCATAATGTTAGGTGGGTCACCAATAAGTGTAGCTGTACCACCAACATTAGATGCTAAAATCTGTGTAATCAAAAATGGTACTGGATTAAGCCCAAGCATTTCTGTAACAGCGATTGTCATTGGACCAACCAAAAGTACAGTTGTAACATTATCAAGGAAAGCTGAAAGAACAGCTGTAATAATGAAAAATAAAATCATTATTATCCAAGGCTTACCTTTTGATAATTTGGCTGCTTTAATAGCTATGTATTCAAACAAGCCAGAAATTTTTACTACTGACACAAAAAGCATCATACCTATTAATATACCAACTGTGTTAAAGTCTATGTAAGATGCTAAACTTTCTACATCAAGTATCTTACAGGCTAACAACAAAGTTGCACCAGCAACGGCTGCTAAAGCACGATGAACTTTTTCTGTCATTATTGCTGCCATAGTGACAACAAAAATAATAATTGAAATAATCTGTTGTGCGTCCATAATTTCCTCCATTTATGTTTTTTTATTTTCAAAATCATTATACGGCAGTTTTTCTTACTATTCAATATTTATAAACATATTTTTTAGGCTATATTTAATATAAAACATATGTTATACTACAGTTTTTTAGGCATTTTGTCTAAAAAATAACAATATTTAACAATAAAATCACAATTTATTATATTTTTCAATTTTATAATTATACATTTTCTATTTATAGATTTTACATTGTTATTACTTACTTTATAAAAGTTTTACCTTATATTTAAATATATTTATTGCAATATTTTTTTATATACTATAATATTATATTATCAATTTTATAATTTTTTTTGTAGTTTTTCTACTTAAAAATTATGGAGGCAAAAAATATGGAAAATACAGTTTTGTTTAATATACAAAAAAAGTACTCTGAACTTAGTAAATCAGAAAAAGTTGCTGCCGATTACATCTTAAACTATAAAAATAATTACGAAAATCTCTCTATTTCCAAAATGTCTGAAAAAGCTAACATCAGCCAACCTACAATAATTAGGTTTGCAAGAGCTTTGGGCTACAAAGGTTTTAAGGAGCTTAAATACGCCCTTTTACAAAATTCTACAGCACCTAAAAAACTAAATCCTATGGACGGGTTTGAGCTTACTGGTAGTGAAAAAGTTGAGGATATTCCTGCTAAAATAACTGCTACAGCAATTTCTCTTTTGGAAACTTCACTTAAATCCATATCTTCTAGTGATTTCAGCCGTCTTATAAATATATTAAAAAAAGCCGAAAATATAACTATATTTGCTATAGAAAATTCCTCTGTAGTAGCTATGGATTTAATTGTCAAACTCTCATATTTAGGCTTTAACTGTACATATAATTCCGACCCATATTTACAGAAGGTAAATGCCTCTAATTTGAAAAAAGGAAGTGTTGCCATTGGTATATCATATTCTGGCTATTCTTCTATTACAGTAGAAAACTTAAAAACAGCAAAAAAAGCCGGTGCAACTACAGTAGCTCTTACAAATTTCAACAAAGCTCCTATTAGTAAGTTTGCCGATATTACAATATACTCCAGCAATAGACAGTATTTCTACGGTGATGCTATATTCTCCAGAACTGCACAGCTTGCCATTATTGATATGATATATATTGGTCTTATTACAAGCGACTATAATAAATACACCAAAAAGCTGGATAAAAACAAAGAACTTATACAAAATCTTGACCTTATGGTTGCTAAACAGTCAGAAAAAATGTAGAAAATCTACATTTGCCTTCTGGCTGTTTTTTACTTTTACTTTACAAAGCCTTAACCTGGATTTGCTTGTTTAAACATGTTTTGAAAAATATAATGCAACTTGTAATGTGAAGCAAAGCAAACGGAGGTAAATATGCTTGAATTAAAAAACATTAGAAAATCCTTTGGGAAAAACGTAATTCTCAAAAATGTTTCCCTTTCCATAAATAACGGTGAAATCGTTTCTATATTAGGTCCTTCAGGTAGTGGCAAAACAACACTCCTTAACCTTATATTAGGAATAACTGATATTGAAAACGGTAACTTAATATTAGACGGAAAAGATATTACAAAAGTACCTATGGAAAAAAGAGGTTTTAACATAGTATTTCAGGACTATGCCCTTTTCCCAAACCTCAATGCCTATGAAAATATCACTTATGGTTTAAAAAACAAGCCAAACATTTCTTCTAAAGAAGAAGTTGACGACTTAATTAAACTTTTAGGTCTTGAGGTACATCTCAATAAGAATATCAACCAGCTTTCCGGTGGTCAGAAACAGAGAGTAGCTCTTGCCAGAACAATGGTTATGAAGCCTAAAATTCTTCTTTTAGACGAACCTTTAAGTGCCTTAGATGGTGTTATAAAGGAATCCATAAAAGAAAAAATCAAAACAATAGCAAAGGATTTCAACCTTACTACTATTATTGTTACTCACGACCCTGAGGAAGCACTTACACTTTCAGATAAAGTTCTCATTATAGACCATGGTGAAATTTCACAGTTTGGCAAACCAGAAGAAATAATACACACTCCTAAAAATGACTTTGTAAAAAAATTCATTTTAAACCAGTTAGAAATAAAGAAAAATAACATTTTCTCTCTTTTCAATACAACTGCTACAGGAAGTTGTTTTTAGGTGATTGATTATGAATAAACAAAAAAATAGACAATTAAGAATTATATTTATATTTGTAATAGCTGTATTTGTAATTTTCCTGCTTTTGCCTACTATAACACTTCTTTTAAAGTCCTTTATTACAGACGGTGGCATTTCTTTTGAAAGCTATAGAGAAATGTTGGGACAAAAGAGATTTTACAAAGCCTTTGGCAACAGTATTGTAGTTGCCCTGTTTAGTGGTGTTTTATCTACTTTATTAGCTTTTATAATAGCATATACAATTAATTTTACAAACATTTGTAAAGGCATCAAAAATACCATCAAAACTCTTGGTGTTTTACCAATGCTTTTGCCTACTATTACATACGGCTTTGCTATTATATATTCCTTTGGTAAGCAAGGTCTTCTTACAAAGCTTTTTGGCAGACAAATATTTGATATTTATGGTTTTAAAGGTCTTGTACTAGGCTATGTTATATACACTCTGCCTATTGCCTTTATACTTATAAACAACACTATGCTTTACATAGATAAAAGTTTCATTACAGTTTCCAGAATAATGGGTGACAGCAAGATAAGAACCCTCTGGATAGCAATTATTTCCCCTCTTTTGGGAACTTTAGCTGCTGCTGTAATACAATGCTTCTTCCTCAGCTTTACAGACTTTGGTATTCCGGCATCTATTGGTGGTGAATACGAAGTAGTTGCTACATTGTTATTTAATGAAATGCTGGGAAGTGTACCAAACTTCAACAACGGTGCAGTAATAGCTCTTTCAATGCTTTTGCCATCTATTTTAAGTATTTCACTTTTAACATACCTTGAAAAATACAACATAAGATACAACAAGATTTCACAACCGGAAATAAAGAAAAATAAGGCAAGAGATTTTGTCTGTGGAGGTCTTTCAATCCTCATTATATTAGCAATGCTTTCAATATTTGCCGTTATAGTAGTAATTCCATTTGCTGAAGAATGGCCTTACAAAATTGTATTTTCACTGAAGAATGTAAACAATGTATTTTCAGATAGTTCACTTATAGGAGTATTTACAAATTCTCTTTTAGTCAGTGTACTTACAGCTCTTTTTGGTACTTTAATCGCCTACTGTGGTGCATTAATTTCATCAAGAAGTAAATTGAAGTTTAAAGGCTCTATTGAAAAAATAGCCCTTATTACAAACACTATTCCAGGTATGGTTTTAGGTATAGCTTTTCTTCTTGTATTTACAGGAACACCTATACAGAATACCTTCTTCATTATAATAATTTGTAATATAGTTCACTTCTTCTCAACACCTTACTTAATGCTAAAAGGTACTTTGGAAAAAATGAACAGCTCTTGGGAAACAACAGCAATGCTTATGGGCGACAGTTGGATAAAGACAATAATCAGAATTGTAACACCAAATGCTATGCCTACTATACTTCAAGTTTTTGAATATTACTTCGTAAATGCTATGGTAACAGTTAGTGCCATAATATTCCTTGTAGGTGCAAGAACAAGTGTAATTACAACTAAAATAAAGGAATTACAGCATATTTCAAAATTCAACGAAATATTTGTACTTTCACTTCTCTTGCTCTTAACAAATATAGCAGTAAAAATATTTATAAAATTATATATTAATTATAAAAGGAGAAAATTAAAATGAAAAAACTAATCTACAAAATCGGTACTGTATTAACGTCAGTAGCTATTCTCTGCTCAGGTCTTGGACTTACAGCCTGTGGCACAAGTGGAGAAAAGCAAGTTGTTATCTACTCTAATGCTGATGACGAGGCAATAACAGCTATGAAAGATACTCTTGATGCCAATGGCTATTCAGGAAAATATCTTTTCCAAACTTTTGGTACTTCTGAACTTGGTGGCAAACTTATGACAGAAGGCAAAAACATTGAAGCAGACTTAATTACAATGAGTTCTTTCTATATTGACAGTGCTCAGGAAAAGAACAATATGTTCCTTGACTTAGACTTCCCTCAAAAGACTTTGGAACAGTATCCATCTTACTACACACCTATTACAGCTCAGGAAGGTGCTTTAATTGTAAATACTGAAATGATGAAGGAAAACAATCTTCCTACACCTAAGTCAATCAAGGATTTAGCTAATCCTGAATATAAAGGCTTTATATCTGTAACAGACATTGAAGGTTCATCTACAGCTTGGCTTATGATACAGGCACTTATTTCTTCATATGGCGAAGACCAGACAAAGGAAATTCTCAAGAAGATTTATGAAAACGCAGGTCCTCACCTTGAAGACTCTGGTTCAGGTCCTCTTAAGAAAGTAAGAGCCGGCGAAGTTGCTATTGGTTTTGGTTTAAGACATCAGGCTATTGCCGATAAAAACAATGGTTTACCTATTGACTATGTAGACCCAACAGAAGGCAACTATGTTCTTACTGAATCTCTTGCCCTTATTAACAAAGACGGCAAAGAAAACCCTCTTGCTAGTGAAATGGCAGACTGCATCATTAACAAAGGTAGAACAGAACTTATAAAGACATATCCTATGGCACTTTATGAAGGAGAAAGTACTAACGGTAACAGTGTTTCAGGCAATACAAAGGTATTTGCAGAAAAATTAACTGTTGATTTATTAGACAAACATAAGAAATTATCAAACGAATGTAAAGGAGCAAACTAAAAATGAAGAACTATAAATTACTTACACCAGGACCATTAACTACAACTGATACTGTAAAGCAGGAGATGATTTTTGACCACTGTACTTGGGATGATGACTACAAGAAAATCACTCAGAAAATACAGTCAGAGCTTTTAGACCTTGCTCACGCAGATAAGGAAAAATATGCTTGTGTACTTATGCAAGGTAGTGGTACTTTCGGCGTAGAATCTGTACTCTCTAGTGTAATTAAGGATAGTGACAAACTTCTCATTGTTGCCAACGGTTCATACGGCAAGAGAATGGCAGATATTGCAGAACACAATAAAATCAACCACATTATGTACCTTGAAGACTATAACAAAATTCCAGACAGCAAAAAGGTAGCTGAAATTCTCGATGAAAACCCTGATATAACTCACGTTTCTATGGTACATAGCGAAACAACTTCCGGTATTTTAAATGATATTGAAGCTGTAGCAAAGGTTGTAAAAGAAAAAGGTAGAATATTCATTACAGATGCTATGAGTAGCTTTGGTGGTGTAGATATTCCTGTTGAAGAATGGGGCATTGACTTTATTATCAGTAGTGCAAACAAGTGTATACAGGGTGTTCCGGGATTTTCATTCATTATTGGCAGACGTGACCTTATTGAAAATTCTAAGGGTACAGCAAGAAGCCTTTCCCTTGATTTATACGACCAGTATAAGACAATGGAAATTGACGGCAAATGGAGATTTACTTCACCTACTCATACAGTAATAGCTTTTGCAAAGGCTATTGACGAAATGAAAGAAGAAGGTGGTATTCCTGCTAGAAATAAGAGATATACTGAAAACAACAGACTTTTAATTTCTAAAATGGCAGAAATGGGCTTTGACACATACATTGACCACAGTGTACAAGGACCAATTATTACAACTTTCCTTTTCCCTGAAAATGCTAATTACACTTTTGCTGATATGTATTCATACATTAAGGAAAGAGGATATGCTATTTACCCAGGTAAGGTAACAGATGCAAACACTTTCAGAATTGGTAACATTGGCGAAATTTATACTGAAGATATTGAAAAACTTTGCCAGATTATAGATGAATTTTTAAAGGAGAACTAATATGAAAACTGAGTGTATTATTTTTGACTGGGCTGGAACAACTGTAGACTATGGCTGTTTTGCTCCTGTAAAAGCATTTATTGAAGCTTTTAAGAAATTTGGCATTGAACCTACTGTTGATGAAGTCCGTGCTCCAATGGGTATGCTTAAACATGACCACATTGAAACAATGATGAAAGGCGAAAGAATTTCTAAACTTTGGGAAGAAGTACACAATAGAAAGTGGACAGATGCTGATGTTGATGCTGTTTACGAAGAAAGTGAAAAAGGCATTATGGAAATTCTCAAAAACTATGCAGAACCTAAGCCTTATGTTATTGAAACAGTAGCAAAAATCAGAGAAATGGGTATTAAAATTGGCTCAACTACTGGTTATACAGCTGAAATGATGGATATTGTAGCCCCAAAGGCAGAAGAACTGGGCTATGCTCCTGATGTTTACTTTAGCCCATCTGACACAGAAAACTATGGTAGACCTTATCCTTATATGGTTTTCAAAAATATGGAACACCTCAAGGTTTCAAGTGTTAAAAACGTAATTAAGGTTGGAGATACTATTTCCGATATTAAAGAAGGCGTAAATGCCGGTGTAACTACTGTAGGTATTATCGAAGGTAGCTCACTTATGGCATTAAGTCAAGAAGAATTTAATGCTCTTTCTTCTGAAGAACAGAATAAACTCTGCTACGAAGTAACTAAGAAATTCAAAAATGCCGGTGTTGACTATGTAGTAAGAGATATTAGAGGGGTTTTAGATATTATTGAAAAGTAATATTTAAAATATATTTTGATTTTTCCTAAAAAAAGTGGTTACCTTAATTGGTAACCACTTTTGCTATATAAATATTGCAAATACTATTAAAATAATCAACAAAGAAAAGCCATAAATACTAAAATCCTTTATATATTTTTTAGTATCTGCATCATCTTCTTGACTATAAAATTTATATGATATTAAACTTGCCATAGAGCCTATAAGTGTTCCCAAACCACCAATGTCTACACCATATAAAAGCTGTTTATAGTTTTCTGTAAATTTTGAAAGAAGTATTGTTGCTGGCACATTACTTATAAACTGACTTAAAAATGCACCTATAAACAACTCTTTTCCGTCTATTATGCTTTCAAGAAAAGTTTTAACACTTTCCATATTACTTAAATTACCTATGAACACAAAAAAGAACACAAAAGTCAAAAGTAGTATGTAATCTACTTTTAAAAACAGTTTTCTATTGTAAATAGCCATTACAACACTAACTATTACAAAAAGATATATGTAATTTAAAATATGAAGTACACAACCTATACAAAGCAAAAATAATAAGCCATATACTACAACACCTTTTTTATCCACAACAATTTCATTATTTTCTGTGTTTTCAACTTCAAACTTTTTATTTTTTATAGTTATACACAAAATAAGGACTAAAATTAAACTAACTGTGGATAAAGGCAACATTGTGCCTATAAACTTTCCAACTGACATATTGGATATTGAGTAAATATATAAGTTTTGTGGATTACCCACAGGAGTAAGCATACTGCCCAAATTTGCTGAAATAGTTTCAAGTATTACAATTTTCCCTATGCTTTTACTTTCATTTACAGATTTGAGGAAAAATATTGTAAATGGTACAAAAGTTATAAGTGCCACATCATTTGTAATAAACATACTTGAGAAGAAACAGAGTATAACCATAAAAAATGTAATTTTTCTATTAGTATCAGCCTTTTTGCTAAGCACATTTCCTAAAGCCGTAAAAACATTTATACTTCTGAAACCACATACAGTTATCATAAGACAAAATAACAAACTCAATGTCTTAAAATCAATATAACGTACATAATCTTTGCTATGGTGTACAAAAAAACAGCTTACAAAAGCCAATATTGCCGAAACTGCAAAGACTATATCACTTTTCAAAAATTTCTTTATTTTTTCCATAATACTATCTTGTACAGAGAATAACAATTACTAATACAATTAAAAGTATTGTACCTAAAATTTCACTTATTGAATATGCTACTATGCTTGCTACAATTAAAGCTACCAATATTAAACAGCCTGAATTATCTCCTGAAGAACCTCCTGATGAGCCACCACCTCTATAGCCATAGTTTTTCTCATCACAATCACAACTGCCATAACCAGTACAATCTGCACCATGTTCCCCGTCGTGAGGAAATGGATTTCCACCTTCTCCATACATAAAAACCCCTCCTAAAAAATACCACATAAACTCAATTATTTATGTGGCTTAAAAACTATTTTTCTAATTCCTTGTACATTTGTATTGCTGACTTGTGGAAAATTGGGTGCATTGCGTAAGGAGCAATATCACTTAAAGGTTTAAGAACAAAGTACCTATTTTCCATATCAATATGAGGTACTGTCAATTCCTCTGTGTTTATGATTTCATCTTCAAAAAGCACAATATCCAAGTCAAGTGTACGAGGACCCCAATGTACTTTCCTCACTCTTTTTGCCTCTTGTTCAAGGGACTGTAAAAAGTGAAGTAACTGTTCTGGGAAATAAAGTGTTTCAATTTCCATACAACCGTTTAAAAAGTCATCTTGTTCAACACCACCATAAGGCTTTGTAACAATAATGTCTGACACCTTATTTACTCTTATATTTTCGTTAGCCTTTATACTTTCAATGGCATTGGAAATGTACTCTGACTTTTCCCCCATATTTGAACCAAAGGAAATGTAAGACTTGCTCCACTTTCTGTGTATTTCAACAGATGCACTATCTAAAGGCAAACCTACAGGAGCCCAAGGCTTTTCCACCTTTACTGTTACTTCGTGAACATTAAAGTTTTTCAGTATACCCTCAGCAATATTTTCTGCAAGAGTTTCTATAAGTTTAAAGACCTTGTTTCTGACAATATTGTCTATAAACAAACTAACTTCGCCATAGTTTACACTTGTAGCCAAATCATCATTTTCTGACCTAGAAACAAGCATTTCTGCTGACACAACAAATTTCTGTCCCAGTACATTTTCCTCTTTAAAAACACCATGTTTTCCAAAACATTCTAGCTTGTTAATTATAACCTTATCCAACACTATAACTCCTTAATACTTACCTAATATCTTTTCTGTCATTAAGATTGCTCTTTTGTTTTCCTTTACATTGTGAACTCTGACAAAAAGTGAATTTTTAACAACAGCTAAAACACTTGTAGCTATAGTACCCTCAACTCTTTCATCAGATGGCAAGTCAAGAGTAAGACCAATTACAGATTTTTTAGAAGTACCTAAAAGCACAGGATAGCCAAGAGTATTAAGCATTTCCAATTTATTTATAATTTCAAGATTTTGTTCGTAAGTTTTAGCAAAGCCAACACCAGGGTCTGTACAAATTCTGTTATCATCAATGCCAACAGCCTTTGCCTTAGCAATAGACTCCTTGAGGTCATTGAGAACATCGTTCATATAGTCAGTATAGTTCATTTCCTTTCTGTTGTGCATAAGACAACAAGAAACATTACCGTCTTTAACTACCTGTGCCATATTTTCATCGTACTTAAATCCCCAAATGTCATTTATTAAGTCTGCACCAGCATTAATAGCAGCCTTTGCAACACCAGATTTATAAGTATCAACAGAAATTGGAATATCAAATTCAGCCTTTATTTTTTCAACAACAGGCACAACTCTGCTTATTTCCTCTTCGTCAGAAATCATAGTATAGCCAGGGCGGGTAGACTCTCCGCCTACATCTACAATATCCATACCGTCTTTTATCATTTCTTCTGTATGCTTTAAAGCTCTGTCAAGGGTATTGTACTTACTTCCGTCAGAAAATGAGTCAGGAGTAACATTTAATATACCCATAACATATGTTCTGTCTTTAAATTCTCTATTACCTATTATCATCAGTATTCTATCTCCATATTTTTCTTGCTGTCGCTCCAATAACACTGGTCTACTGCCTTACAGCTATAGCATTGACGAGAAATCTTGTCTGCAACCGCCAAAATATCACTTAAATCTTTTAATTCCGAACTTTTTTCTCTGTGACTTTCAATAGCATTACAAATTATATCTATCTCATTTTCTGTATACTCACATTTTTTCAATATATCTCTGGCAGTTTTAACACTTTCTATTTCGTGATTTTCTACAGAAATTGCCCTTCCTATATCGTGGAGAAGTGCAGCCCCATACACTATATCTTTATCTATTTTAATGTCATTTTCCAAAGCTAAAATATAGGATATTCTAGCTACATCAAGACAATGTTCAATATCGTGTATACAGAAAATTCTCTCCTCTTCCTTTTTGGCTAAATCACTCATATATTTAGAATATTGGCTATTTTTCAATATTCTGTTGTATCTAGTCAATGGTTTCACCTCCGAGGAACTTGTACGCCTCATTTAAAAAGCTAAGAGAACCAAATATAATAATAGCCTCACAGCCGTCAGCAAGGGCGTTGTCTATTGCCCTTTCTATTGATGACATAGCCTGTACATTTTTATTGTGTAATTTTACACATTCAGCTAATTTTTCAGCACTTAATCCTCTTTGGTTGTTAGGTGTTACAGTATAAATAGAAGTAGCCAGACTTGCTGTAATTTCTACAAGACTTTCATAATCCTTGTCTGCTAAAACACCCATTACAAATGCTATTGTATGCTCTGTTAAGTAATACTGTATATTTTCTCTTAAAGCCAATGCACCATGAGGATTGTGAGCACCGTCTATAATAATAATAGGCTCTGTACTTACAAGGTCAAAACGACAAGGCCACAAAGCCTTCTCCATACCCTCATATACATTATCAATTTCATAGCCCAACTCTTTGAGCTTGTCTATAACTTCAAGAGCCAATGCAGCATTTTCGCATTGGAATTTTCCCAGCATTTTTATCTTTATGTTTTTATATTCCTTGTAATCAAAAATTGTTTCCTCAAAACTAAGTTTTGTATTTACAATTTTGCTTACATCTGCCAAAGTCAAATCGGAAATTTTATCTTTTAAAACAGCAAGTACCTCTGGATATTGACTTGCACTTACCAAAGGAGAACCCTTTACAATACCTATTTTCTGTTCTGTAATTTTTTCGAGAGTGTCCCCTAAGAACTGTGTATGGTCAAGAGCAACAGATGTGAGAACAGAAAGTACCTTGTTATCTGCCACATTTGTAGCATCTTCCTTTCCACCCATACCACATTCTACAACTGCAAAATCGCAGTCATTCTGTTCAAAATAATAGTATGCTAAAGCTGTTTCAATTTCAAATGGTGTAGGTCTGTCTGGCATTTTATCTACAAATCTTGAAATAACATCTGTAAGAGAAGCAAATTCGTCTTCACTTATCCATTGACCATTAATGCTAAATTTATCTCTATAGTTCAAAACATCTGGAGAAGTGTATCTTCCTACCTTGTAGCCTGAGGCTGTAAGAACAGAGGCTATAAAAGTGCCTACTGAACCTTTTCCATTTGTTCCTGAAATATGTATTAGTTTTACTTTGTCCTGAGGATTGCCCAAAAATTCGCAAAGCTTGCGTACTCTATCAAGACCTAAAACTATTTTTCCACTATTTCCGTTTGCAATATAATCTCTGGCTTGCAAATAATCCACTTTAATCACTTCGCTTTCAATTTTTCATTATATCCTATTTTCTGCAATTTAACAATATTTATTTGAATATCCCCTAAAAATATACTATAATTGTGCTGAGGTGTAAAAATGAAAACATTAATTATAAACGGTTCTCCCCATAAAAACGGAAATACTTCTTTTTTAGCTAATCTGCTTTCAAAAAAATTAAAAGGCGAAACAGATATAATTTTTCTAAGTGATATAAATTTTAAAAGCTGTTGCGATTGCGAAAGCTGTAAAAAAAATAGTCTATGTGTCCTTGATGACGATGCCCAAGATATTATAAACAGTCTTAATAATTACGATAATATAGTCCTTGCTACACCCCTTTACTATAACCAGCCTACAGGGGATATGATGTGCTTTTTATCCCGTTTCCAGTTGTGGTTTTTAAATCCAAATTTAAAGGCAAATCCCAAGAAAGCCGGTATAATTGTAGTAGGTGGTGGAGATTGCGTTGTAAATTCAGCTGACGCAGAAAAAACAATGCGAATTGCCCTTAGAAGTATAAATACAGCCGTTGTAGCCTATGCCAGAAGCCTGCATACTTCCACTACACCGTCTAAAAATGATACTAATGCTATGTTGGAAATAGAAGAAATGGCAGAAAAATTGAATAATTTATAACTACAAAAAACCACTAATGAAAAATCATCAGTGGTTTTGCTTATATAACAATCACACAATTATTTTTGGATGGGCGGTGTATCCATCATCTCAGGTACTCTACATACATAGAGTGTGTCGGGAACCATTTCCGACCTCAAAAACAACTATGCTTATTGTTATCTTATTTTTAATATTCTAATTTGATTTTATACCAATATCAAATAATCTATCTTTAAATTGTATATATACACTAAATTAACAAACTTCAAGCTAATGTTTTTATGCTTTTTTTCTCTTAATAAGAATACGAAAATATGGAGCTTTTCCATTTACTCGTAAATCCTTATTATCATCGCCTTTTCTAAATTTAATAATCTCAAATTGTTCTGGGTCATATTTATTCAAAAAAGTAATAGGTACCCCCATTGCTCCCATATAATCAACAGGAATATCTTGTGTCTTATTAACATTTATTCCACAATAGTTATCATAAAACGGATAAGCATCTTCATTACCTTCATACTTTTTTTTAAGTTCAATAGGTTGATGTCTTTTTTCATTATCCAACGAAGTAAGCCACATACAATTATTAGGCGAAATTATCTTTTCTCCATTTGCATGCACCATAGTTTCCGTACCATACAATTCATAACTTTCTGGAACTATAAAACCAGATATTCCTCGTCCAAAACAAACTCCTAACCAAGCCTTATTAGCTTGAATTAATGGAAATACCTCTTTGTATGTGATTGCATTAATATTGCTTATGATAAGAAAATTTTTTTTATATCTATCTAATTGCCTTACATATTCCCTAAATAATGAGAATGGTGGATTAGTCACAACTATATCACTTTGCTCTAAAATTTTTTTACATTCATCACTACGAAAATCTCCATTTCCCTGAAGTGGAGTAATGCCCACATTTTCTCCATTATACCTATATAAACTAACATTTTCCCCATAATATGTTGCATATAATTCTTTTAATCCTAGTTTTTTAAAATTATTATAAAAATATTTCCAAAAATTTGACATATTTGGATTATCACAATTGCAATACACTATCTTATTTCTGAAATGTTTTGTATAATGAGTCATTTCATTTTCAATATCGATTAATTGAGTATAGAACTCGTCCTTCTTATTAACTTTCGCTTTATCCAAAAGTTTATGATCAACTACTCTTTTTTTCATAAACAACTCCTTACTTCTTTGTAATCTGAGAGAATAAATCCGTTCCAAGCATCTTTAATGATGTTCTTGCAACATCAAACATAACTTCTATCATATCTTTATCATTCCAATGTCCTCCCTCTCCCTTTGTATAAATTGATGCCGCTTGCAACATGATACTTACACCTCTGCTTTTTACAAATTTATTCTTGCATAAATTAGTATTTATAGGCATCCCATAGTTTGCAGCAGTCAATCTATCAAGTCTATTTATTTTTCCATCATTATATAATAAAGTAACTTTTCTTCCATCAGGTCTAGTAACAACAACATCTTGTGTTAAAAAATTAGAACCTTCAAGAAATAAAACATATGGAAAATAGCATTCTGAAAGCATAAAATTTGCAATTTCATTTATATTTTTATATGCTCTTTCAATTGCATTTCCAGCCGCCATAATATCTTGATCATTCTTCTTTCCAACAAGTTTTCCAGCCCGAATATTCTCAATATCTTTTCCTTGATGTTTAGCCTCTGATACCAAAACAACACGCCAATTACCATTATCGTCTTTCACTTCAATAATACCGCCATCTGGTTTTATGCTTGCACTTTTCACAAAAAGTGTTTGTCCAAGAGACTTATCAATCTTTTTTAATGCTTTGTTTATTTCTTTCTTTGATAAATCTTTCCTATAACGAAATTTAAGCATAGGAAATTCAAACTCAAGTTGTTTTTTTACTAATAGAGAAGTATTTCCTACCTCTGTATCATGTATTTGAGCTTCTTTATGAAAAATTGTTATAGGACCCTGTCCCTCTTTTTGTTGCTCTGTTAATCTACTTGATTGACCTTTCTTCATTTGTTGTCACCTCATTTATCTTTTTATCTTTTTCAAAAAATATTTATACTTTTAACATCTTCATATCTTATATTTTGTCCCAGATTTTTTCAATAATAAAAGATACTTTCAACTATTAAACAAATTTTTCACATCCATTATACAGTATACAACTCTCTCTTTTTTGTACAAATTTTTGTCAATAATACTCTCATTCTCATAAAAATAATACAATCCATTTTAAATAAAATAATAGTTTTATAATATATTTAATCTGATTATATAAAAAAATAGCCGACAAATCGACTATCTTATAAAACTACATAAGAGGTAATAAGCCTATAGCTTTTCCCCCTATTCTCAGCATGTTATTATAGCATACAAAAGATAAAAAAGCAAGAATCAGTTTAGTCTAATTATACTTATCATATACTTACTACTCCAACCACTCTAATTTTTATCTCGTAGCTATGTCTAATCAACTTACATATTATTTACATTTTTATTTCAACAATTATATTTATAAAAACAGCACAAAAATAGACGCAGTAACCCCAGTCACCACGCCTATATATAAAAATTATGTGCCCACTAATTTAATCTTTCAACAGTAACCAAACCTGAAGATGCTGGAGCTACAACGCCCTCATTTACAAAGAATATAACACCATCATTATCAAAATAGTAGCCTACATCTTCTGGCTTTGCAGTTGCACCCTGTGTAAATGCACCTGTTTTATCATTTTTAACAGCTTCATTTATAAGGTTTGCACCTTCTTCTTTGTACTGTGCATTTGTTCCGTCATCAACTACTGAACCGTCAACAGCACTAAGGAATAAAGCTGAAACATAAGTTGAGCCTTTCTTATCCCCAGAACGCACATTTTCTGTAAATAATACGCAAACCTTACTATCGTCAGCATATGTAATAGTAGCATTAACTGTACCGGCATAAGCACTATTGGTTTCGTCTAAAGACTTGCCTTTATATTGCTCAACCATAGCACTAGCCTTATCCTGTGCCATCTTCTTAATAGTAGTATTTAATGTTGCATAATTACCAGAAACTACTGGAACACTTGTAGTAACTGAAATATTGCCCTTAGCATCAAACAACTTATCGTATTTTATCTTGCTAACATCAATAGCTGAAGGAGAAACTGTTTTGTCTGCTACAATATTAGTAGTGCTTTCATCTACTGTCAATGCTGCAACAGCCACATTTTTATCCATTGTTACAGTTACAAGACCAACAGCATAAGGTGCTACAACGCCCTCATTTATGAAAAATACAGTATTTTCATTTTTATCAACATACCAACCTATATTTTCAGCCTTTACATTATCAAGGGAATCTTCAAAATAGTTTTCCTTGTTGGCATTTATTAATTCCTTAAACTGTTCAATAGCTGTATTCATATCACTTGACTTAATGTTAATAACATTTCCGTCCTCAATACAATATGTTTTAGCAGAAACAACTGTACTACCATGAGCACCACCAGTATATGATTCCTGTGTGTTTACAATAGATACAACACCATTGTTATTACACTTTACATCATAACTAGAAGTAAATGTGCACTTTGATAAATCATCGCCCTCTGTAATATCAGCCTCAAAAGCCTTAATATCAGCCTTTGCCTGTGCAGAAATAGCAGTATTTACCTTTGAGCCAAAATTTCCTGTAAATACTGGATATTTAGCTGTAGACTTAGTCTTTCCATCTTCACTGGCTGTTTCAGCATATGTAAATGATACATTACCGGCTGTGTTTATTCTATTAAAATGAACATCACCGGTATTTATAACAGCTGTCTTTCTGTCTGAATCCCAACTTACATTAGCTCCAAAACTTGTTGCTATAACTCTTATAGGAACCATAACTTTACTGTTTATAATATCAACAGGTACTTCAACGGCAATATTCTTTCCGTCTAATTTCATTACCTGTGAATGAGCAGTCATTGAAATTGTTGTTTCGCCATATGTGCAAGTTACTGTTTTTGTTTCAGCATCCCAGCTAGTTGTTGCACCAAATGTGTCTGCGAAGAACTTGAAAGGTACAAGTACACGACCCTTTTCCATAACCGGTGTTTGGTCTAATTGTACTAATTTGCCATTAAACTCTACAGATATTTCCTGTGCAGCTGATACAGGAAAAACCAACATTGAAGCAGTAAGAACCACTCCTGCAAATAAAGCAATCATCTTTTTCATAATTGTTATTCCTCCTTTTAAAACGGAAGCATAGCATAAGCTAAAATTCCACAACGGACCAGAAAAAATGCCTTTTTTCGCATTTTTCCTATAGAGTAATAAAGTGTGCATTTAAGAACTTTTCTCCAATGCACACTCCATAACTTAAAAATTATTCAGCAACTGTAGTTGTTTCAACAGTTGTTTCTTCTGTTGTACTTTCAGCAACTGTAGTTTCTTCTGTTGTGCTTTCGTCAACAGTTGTTTCTTCAGTTGTGCTTTCATCAGTTGTAGTTGTTTCTGTAGTTTCTTCAGTAGTTGTTTCAGTTACATCTACAGCAGAAGCAGATTCAACTTCGTCCTTAGCATCTTCCTTAACTGTGTTAATCTTTACAGTCTTGTTTTCAGCATCCCATTCTACATCTGCACCCATATTGTCAGCTACAAATCTTAATGGAACGAAAACTCTGCTGTTCATAATCTGAGCAGGTACATCAATTTCTAAAGACTGACCAGATACAACAACATCCTTTACATTAGCTGTAAGAGAAATCTTTACGCCGTCCTTTTCGCAAGTAACAGTCTTAGTTTCTGCATCCCAAGCTACTGTAGCACCAAGCTTTTCAGCAACAAATCTGAAAGGTACAAGAACTCTACCATTTTCAATAACTGGGTCCTGTTCAAACTGAACCTTTTCGCCATTAAATTCAACACCTGCATAAGTTGTACCAAAAGCTGGTGTAAGAGCTGCTGATACTGCAACTATAGTAGCTGCAAACATTGTAATCATTTTCTTCATTTTCGTAATCTCCCAATATATAAAATTATTAAAAACTTAAAAAGGGTAGATTAAATAATCCACCCTTAAATAAATCATAAACTCTGTAACGCCTTTTTAACAAGGTCACTTACTGTCTTATTATCGGCACGGCCTGCAGTTTTGCCCTTAACGGCACCCATAACCTTGCCCATATCTTTCATAGAAACAGCTCCTACCTCATTGATAACAGCTGATATAACCTCATTGATTTCGTCCTCAGACATTTGCTCGGGAAGGTAAGCATCGAGAACTTCAACTTTTTTATTGACTTCATCAATTAAATCCTGTCTGCCAGCCTTTTCAAAGTCAGGCAAAACATCTTTTAATTTCTTAATTTCCTTAGAAATTACAGTCAATACTCCGCTATCATCCAAGCTTTCTATTTTGTTATCCTTTTCAACCTGAAGAACTCCTGCACGAACCATCTGGATAACTTCTTTCTTGATAGCATCCTTTTCCTTCATAGCAGTCTTCAAATCGTCAAAAAGTCTTTCTTTTAAAGACATAGAATCAATCCTTCTTTTCCGTCACATTAGTTAAACTTACGTTTTCTAGCTGCTTCAGACTTCTTCTTACGTCTTACGCTTGGCTTGTCGTAGTGTTCTCTCTTACGAACCTCGCCCATGATACCGGCCTTTGCACAGTTTCTCTTAAAACGACGAAGTGCGCTATCTAAAGATTCGTTTTCTTTTACTCTAACCTCAGACACTAAATTTCCCTCCCTCCGGTTACCATATCAAATGCACTCTTAAATTGCATACTACCAAATTATACACAATTTTCGCCATATAGTCAACCATAAAATTAAATTTTTTTATATTTTTGTCGGTTAAACAAAAAGTTAGTGCCTCATTGAGTTTTTTTACTTATTACTTTCGTCTTTACAGTCTTTGCATTGATAAATTGTAACAGACAATGGAGCAAGTCTTAAACCTATGTTGTATTCTCTGTGGTCACATTCTCCCTCTTCGGCTACACAAGGCTTTGTATTAACAACACCGCTACCACCAAATGTTGAGCTATCGCTGTTAAATACTTCTTCCCACTCGCCTGCAAAAGGAACACCAACTCTAAAATCTTCGTAAACAACAGGAGTAAAGTTGCATATTACAAGTAATGTATCTTCTTTCTTTTCTCCTCGTCTTACAAAAGAGTAGATACTTCTTTCTTTATCATCTGCATTTATCCATTCAAACCCAAAGGCATCAAAATCCATTTTCCAAAGGGCATTATGCTCTAAGTAAAAATGATTAAGAGCTTTAACATAGCCTAACATATTCTTATGATGGTCATATTCAAGTAAGAACCAGTCCAAAGGACGCTTTTCGTCCCATTCAATAAACTGACCAAATTCGCCACCCATAAAGAGAAGTTTCTTGCCTGGATGAGCCATAGCAAAACCATAGGCAACTCTAAGGTTAGCGAACTTCTGCCATAAATCTCCTGGCATTTTGTCAAGCATTGACTTCTTGCCATGAACTACTTCATCGTGGCTTAACACTAAAACATATTTTTCACTATAGGCATATGTAGAGGCAAATGTCATATTGTAATGATGATACTTTCTATAAATAGGCTCTTTTTCAACATATTCAAGGAAATCGTTCATCCAACCCATATTCCATTTAAGCGTGAAACCAAGACCGTCATCATCAGCTGGCTTTGTAACATTTGGCCATGATGTAGACTCCTCTGCAATCATATGAGCATAAGGGTTTCTGTGAGCCATAACACTATTAAGGTGCTTTATAAATTCAACAGCCTCAAGGTTTTCATTTCCACCGTACTTATTAGGTACCCATTCTCCGTCATTCTTGCAGTAATTTAAGTAAAGCATAGATGCAACAGCATCAACTCTTAAACCGTCAATATGGAATTTTTCTACCCAGTATAAAGCATTGGCAATAAGGAAGTTTTTAACCTCATTTCTGCCATAGTTGAAAATAAGTGTACCCCATTCCGGATGTTCGCCCTGTCTAGGGTCAGCGTGTTCATAAAGTGCTGAACCGTCAAACTTAGCAAGACCATGAGCATCTTTAGGGAAATGAGCAGGTACCCAGTCTAAAATTACACCAATTCCAGCCTGATGACATCTGTCTACAAATTCCATAAATTCAGTTGGATTGCCATAACGACTTGTAGGTGCATAGTAACCTGTTACCTGATAGCCCCAAGAGCCGTCAAAAGGGTGTTCCTCTATTGGCAACATTTCAATGTGAGTATATCCCATTTTCTTAACATATGGAATAAGCTCATCAGCCAATTCTAAATAACTTAAAAATCTGTCATCTTCGTCTTCTACTCGTTTCCAAGAGCCTAAATGAACTTCATATATGTTCATAGGCACATCGAACTTATCAGTTTCCTCTAAATGTCTGTACCAAGGCTTGTCTTTCCACTTGTACTGGTCAATATCATAAACTAAAGATGATGTACTAGGTCTAAGCTCTGCAAATTTTGCATAAGGGTCAGACTTTTCAATTACACTGCCCTCTGTAGTCTTAATTTCAAACTTGTACTTGTCACAAGATTGTAAATCCGGAACAAAAATTTCCCATATGCCAGACTCTCCTAAAAGACGCATTTGGTGTCTGCGACCGTCCCAAGAGTTAAAATCGCCTATTACACTTACTCTTTTAGCATTTGGAGCCCATACGCCAAAGAGTACACCCTTAACACCATTCATTTCAGTTAGGTTTGCACCTAATTTGTTGTAAATTTCATAGTTTGTACCCTGATTGAATAAATAAATATCCATATCAGTAATACCTGGCTGGAAAGAATATGGGTCATAGCTTGTCCACTTTTCATCATTAAACCAAGTAAACTCTAACTGATATTTGAAATATCTCTTACGAGTTTTAATTACACATTCAAAAAATCCATATTCGTGGATTTTCTCCATATCATATGTAGTTCCTTTTTTGTCATCAATAACCTTTACAGACTTAGCCTCCGGATTAAATACCCTGACAACTACACAATCCTTACCACCTATATTTTCTTCGTGCATACCCAAAATTCTGTGTGGGTCACCACAATTTGAATTGACAATAAGTTGCAAATCACTCATAGAAGTTGCAAAATACATATTAACACTCCCCTTCTCTTTTTGGAAAACTTCCCAAATATAATACAAATACTCTTTAGGTTATTATATAACATTTACCAAAATAATGCTAGTATAAAACTCTAGTTTGATGTAAAATATTAATAGTAATTTATTTCGGAGGTAGAAAAATGAATACAAATTGGAATCTTGACAATATATACCCATCTGTAGACAGTACAGAATTTAAAACTGACATAGAAAATTACAGAAAAGCTGTAGACAATTTAAACAAGTGGTGTAGTGAAAACTTTACAAACACAAATAACCCTCAGGAAAAGCTGGAAAAATATATTGAATTAAAAAATTCAGTTCTTGCCTATGAAAAATTAGGTATGTACATTAATCTAGCTCTTGCTGTAGATACAACAAATTCTGAACTTGCTAAGGCTTTAGATACTGTAGAAAATATTGAGTCAAATACTGCCTATGAAAATACTATGCTTATTGAGTTCTTAAAGCAAGTAAAAGACATCGACAAATTAGTAGAAAATAGCCCAGTTTTAAAGGAACATAGCTTTTTTATAACAGAAAAAGTCAATATGTCTTCTCATACTCTCTCTCCTCAGCAGGAAGAAATAATTGCAAAAATGAAAACTACTGGCTCAAATATGTGGGAAAAACTTTGGGACCAGATTTCTTCTACATTGGAAGTTGACTACAATGGCAAAAAAGAGCCTCTTTCTGTTGTAAGAAATTTAGCCTACAGCGATGACCCAGATGTAAGAAAAAATGCTTACAAGGCTGAACTGGAGGCATATAAAAAAATAGATATGTCCTCAGCTTTTTGCCTTAATGGTATAAAAGGACAGGTTATTACTACAAGTAAATTGCATAACTATTCTTCTCCTTTGGAACAGACTTTGGCAGACTCTCGTATTGACTCTACAATTTTAAATGCTATGTTTTCTGCCATTGATAAAAAACTCCCTGCCTTGAGAAAATACTTTATTAAAAAATCTCAATATTTAGGCGGTAGTGGCTCTTTAGCTTTTTATGACCTTTTTGCTCCTGTTGGCAAAGAAGATTTAAAATATACTTTAGAGGAAGCAAAAGCCTTTGTATTAAAGTGTTTCTACAAGTTTAGCAAGGATTTAGGAGATTTTGCAACTTACGCCTTTGATAATCAATGGATTGACCTTATGCCTAAAAAGGGTAAAGTTGGTGGTGCTTTCTGTGAAACTATCCATTCTATAAAGGAAAGCCGTATACTTACAAACTTTGGTGGCACATTTAATGATGTTGTGACAATAGCTCACGAGCTTGGTCACGCATTCCATAACACAAGACTTTTCCACCTTTCACAGATTAATAGTTTTTATCCTATGCCTATAGCTGAAACAGCCTCTAATTTCTGCGAAACAATAGTAGTAAATGAGGCTTTAAAGGAAGCCGATGAAAATTCTGCACTTATTATTAGGGAAAATGACTTACAGGGTGCTACACAATGTATTATTGATATTTATAGTAGATTTTTGTTTGAAGATAGTGTGTTTAAAGCTCGTGAAAAGGGTTCTCTTTCTCCTGAAGAATGTTGTGGACTTATGATAGATGCTCAGAAAAAAGCATACGGAGAGGGTCTTGACGAAAATTATCTCCACCCTTATATGTGGGTTTGTAAACCTCACTATTATGATGCTGACTTTAATTACTACAACTTCCCTTACGCCTTTGGTCTACTTCTTGCAAAGGGTCTTTACAGCCTTTATTTAGAGGATAAGGAGAGATTTATACCTTTATATGATAAGTTCCTTTCTGCCTCAAGTACAATGGAATTAAAAGATGTTGCTAAAATCGCCGGCTTTGATTTAACTACAGAGGATTTTTGGCTTAAAGGTCTTGAACAGATAGAAAAGGAAATAGAAGAATTTTAATGAAAATATTTTTTAATTAATAATTATTGTCATCATTTGACTATTTTTAATAAATACACTATAATATTACGGATTAAAAATAATATGAAAGAAGATACATTATGTTAGATTTTAAACCAGTAACCCTTGAACACAAGGATTTAATAGAAAAATATTATACACAAAAGAATAGATTTATTTGCGATTATTCCCCTGTGGATATTATCATATGGGCACATAACTATAGAACAAAAATTTGTGAAGAAGACGGTTTTCTTTTTATGGTAGCCGGTGACGGCAATATTGAATATTTTATGCCCCCTATTTCCATTGGAGATAATGGCGATTTTAAAGGTGCTGTTGAAAAACTTATTGTCCACGCCGAATCAAATGGAGATAAATGCGTAATCATAAACTTAGACGAAGAATTAAGAGAAAAATTGGAAACAGCTTTTCCTAATCGTTTTAAGTATGATGAAATGCGTGACAATGGAGATTATGTTTATGATGCCCAAAGTCTTATTACTCTTAAAGGCAAAAAACTTCATGGCAAGAGAAACCATATAAACAAATTTTTAAAGGAATATGACGGTAGATGGGAATACGAAGAACTTACAGAAAATAATATCCACGATTTCTTTGATTACCAAATATGTTGGAGTGAAAACGATAACCAATTTTTCGGCGAACTTTGTGCCTCCTCTACAGCATTGAGAAACTTTAAGTATTTAGGTATAAAAGGTGGACTTATTAGACTTGATGGCAAAATTATAGCTATAACATTAGGTAGTCAACCTTTTGATGATATGTACATTATACATATTGAAAAGGCTGACTATGACATTCCTGGTTCATATCAAATGATAAACCAGCAGTTTGCTATGAGAAATTGTCAGAATGTTAAATATATAGACAGAGAAGAAGATTTGGGTATTGAAGGACTTAGAAAATCTAAACTTTCATACTACCCAGAATTTATAACTAAAATTTATTCAGGTACACTAATATGATAAGATTTGCAGAAAAAAAAGATATTCCATATATTAAAGAACTTTGGGACATAGCCTTTGGGGAAGAACCAGATTTCAACAAATATTTTTTTGATAACTTTTTTAAATATGAAGACACACTTCTCTATTTAGAAGAAAAGCCTGTGGCTATGTTACAAATGATGCCTTATACATTAAAGGGTATTGGTGCCGTTACTTACATATACGGTGCCACTACCCACCCTGATTATAGAAAAAAGGGCTTAATGGGTAAATTATTGAAAAAATCCTTTGAAATTGATAAATCAAGAGGAGTAAAAGGCTCTGTACTTATTCCAGCAAACCAAGGACTTTTTAATTACTATAGTAAATTTGGCTACGAAACATCGTCTTATGTAGATACAAAGGTAATGAAATCTACAAATGAACTTAAATATACTGTCGAAAAAGCTAAAATTGAAGATTTAAAATCTATGGCAGAAATATATAATAGCTGTTCTGAATTTTTTATAGAAAGAAATGAGGACTATTTTAAAGACCAAATTGGAATGTTTAATGCCCTCGGTGGAGAAGTTTATGTCTTAAAAGATAAAAATATTATTCAATCTTATGCTTTTATTTCTGAACTTCATCCATTAAAAATTCAAGAAATTATTTCAAAAGACAAAAAATACGACCAATTTTTCATAAATTTTTTAATAAATTTGCATTGTGAAAAATTTGCAGAGGTTTCCTCTGTAAACGGCTTAAATCCTATAGGTATGGGACTTTTTTATAATTCAGAAAAGCCTCAATTTTATATGAATTTAATGCTAAATTAAAAAAAATTAAAAAAATTAAAAAAAATGCTTGACAAAACGGTAAAGTGTGATTATAATATTATTTGTTCGCTGGTGATTACAGCAAACAAAAACAACTAAATATGCAGTCGTGGCGGAATTGGCATACGCGCTAGACTAAGGATCTAGTCTGGGTTTACTGGGTACGGGTTCAAGTCCCGTCGACTGCATTGTGCGCGAGTGGCTCAGTGGTAGAGCATCGCCTTGCCAAGGCGAGGGCCGCGGGTTCGAATCCCGTCTCGCGCTCTCTCAAGACTTGAACATGGTTCAAGTCTTTTTTTGTGTTTATTTTTAAATCTACATAATTATCACATAACTTTTTGGTATACTCCAAACATAAATTTGTCAGAAAGGGCGAAGTTATGTGGAAAATAAAATAATTAAAATAGGTGGTATGACCTGTATTAATTGTAAAAAAGCTATAGAAAATGGATTGGGAAATATAACTGGTGTTGAAAGTGTTTCCGTCAACTATAAAACAGGTAAATGCGAAATAACGATTGATACAGGGTTAGTTGGGTGGAAAGATATTTTTAATGCTATTGAAGATTTAGGCTATACCATTGGAAATAATAAAAAGACCGATTTAATAAATATAGTTTCCATTGTGGTTATAATTGTATCTCTGTACTATTTCCTTGAACAAACTGGGCTTTTGAATTTGCTGAATTTTGAAAAGGTAGCAGACAGTACAATGGGTTTTGGTATGCTTTTTGTAATAGGGCTTATGACCTCTGTACATTGTATTGCAATGTGTGGAGGCATTAATGTTTCCCAATGCTTGTCTGAAAACAAAAAATTTAGTGGACTATCTCCGGTAATGTATAACTTAGGGCGAGTGGTTTCCTATACGGTTATTGGTTTTGTACTAGGTTTTGCAGGTATGCTTTTTGGCACAGGGGAAAATCTAGGAGTATCATCAATAATTCAGGGACTTATAAAGTCTTTTGCCGGTATTTATATGGTTATTATGGGCGTAAATATGCTGGGCTTCGTGCCACAAATAAAAAGGCTTACTTTTCATTTGCCAAATTTTATAGGAAAGTTTAGAGTTAAAAATTCACAGCCTTTTGTTGTAGGCTTGCTAAATGGATTTATGCCTTGTGGTCCGTTACAATCTATACAGCTAGTGGCTTTAGCAACAGGAAATCCTTTTACTGGTGGACTTTCAATGTTTGCCTTTAGTTTAGGAACAGTTCCCCTTATGCTTGGGCTGGGGAGTCTAGTTTCGGTTTTAGGTAAAAGGTTTACTGACAGAATGATGACGGTGGGAGCTGTTTTGGTTACTGTAATGGGTCTTGCTATGGTTTCTCAAGGTGCAAGTCTTACAGGAATGATTAAATCAGAAAATTTAATGGTGATTGTTGTTATGCTTGCTTTTATGTGCATAGTGGAAAATATTAATTTTAATAAAAGGCAAGTAAAAACTGTGTCATTAATGATTATTTTGTTTATAGGAATTTTTACATCAAGGTTTACGGCTATTAATTATGTTTCAGAAAATGATGAAAGCAGTTATCATATGGAAAATGGTGTCCAGGTGGTGGAAAGTCAATTAGCCTCTGGAAAATATCCTAGTATAAAGGTTAAAAAAGATGTTCCTGTAAGGTGGATTATAAATGCCCCTGATGGCAGTATAAACGGCTGTAATTACAAAATTTATATAAATAGTTATGGCATTGAACATACATTTCAAAAGGGAGAGAATATAATTGAGTTTACCCCAACAAAGTCGGAAAGTATAGGTTATTCCTGTTGGATGGGTATGATAAAAGGAAATATAAATGTAGTTGAATAAAGGAGTTATAAAAATGAAGAAAAAATCAAGTAGTTTAGTAATTATTGTTGTAGCTGTAATTGTGGCAGTATTAGCTTTTACATTACCAAAATTAATGTCACAGAAGGAGGAAGTATCTGTTTCGGCTGAAGCTGGTGAAAAAGATGTTCAAAATCTTTCTGAGAGTGAAGATTTAGTTATACCTTTAGACAAGGTGACTAATAATGTAACATTTTACGCAGTAGATGTAGATGGTACAGAAATGGAGGTTATGGCTGTTCGTGATAGTTCTGGAAATATAAGAACAGCTTTTAATACTTGTCAGGTTTGTTACAGCTCAGGCAGAGGTTATTATCAGCAAGAGGGTAACGACTTAGTATGCCAAAATTGTGGAAATAGCTTTACAACTGACCAGGTAGGTTTGGAATCTGGTGGTTGTAATCCAGTTCCTATTATGGATAATGACAGAAAAATAACTGACACTTCTATTACAATAAGCTATGATTTTCTTAAAAATTATAAGGAAATATTTGCACAGTGGAAAACTGGATTTTAAGCAGGTTGCAATTAGTTTCGGTAGGTTTTATAATTAAATAAAGTTGATTAGAGGTGAGAGGTATGGAGGAAAAGTTCAATATTCTTGTTGTAGATGATGAGGAAATGATTTGTCAGGCTGTTACTGCCTATTTTACAGCAAATGGTTATACAGTTTTTACAGCAGATAGTGGGAAAAAAGGCTGTTGATGTATTTAACACCGAAAAAATAGACTTTGTCATTTTAGACTTAATGCTACCGGAAATGACAGGGGAAGAAGTGTGCGAACATTTGAGAACTGTATCCTCTGTACCTATTCTTATGCTTACAGCCAAAACAGGCGATGATGATATAGTAAATGGACTTAACATAGGTGCTGACGATTATATGACAAAGCCATTTAGTATGAAACAGCTTTTGGCAAGAGTTGAGGCTATAAGCAGACGATTTTCAAACAGTAATAAGCCTTTGGCAAAGGTTTTTAAATATGATGATTTAGTGGTGGACTGTTCAAAAATGGAAGTGTTTTTAAATGGAAAATTTATTTCTGTTACGCCTATAGAATGGAGAATTTTATCCTCTATGATACAAAATCAGCGAAAGGTGTATACTAGAGATGAACTTTTGACAATAGCCTTTGGTACAGATTATGATGGCTTTGACCGTTCTGTAGATACTCATATTAAAAATTTGCGTAAAAAATTAGGTGATGACCCTAGAAATTCCACTTATATTCATACTGTTCATGGTATTGGTTACAGGTTTGGTGGTGAAGTATGAATACGAAACTTAGTACAAAGCTGACATTTGGTTTTTCCCTTATTGTTTTTGTTACAGTTGTATTGATTTATATAACAGCAAATATTGGTGTTGGCAGACAATATGAGGAGCATTTAAAACTACAGCAAAAGAAAACAGCAGATACTATTGCTACAGGGCTGTCACAGCAATACAATTTTAGTACAGGCAAGTGGAATATAGACTATATTCATGGCTATGGTATGTATGCTTTAAATGAGGGATATATAGTTAAAGTTTATGACAATAGTGGAAATGTGGTTTGGGACGCAGAAAATCACGATATGACACTTTGCCACAAAATAATGGATAATATAATCACTAAAATGAAAGAAAAACGACCAGAAATAAAGGGTAGTTTTTATAAATATGATTATGATTTGGTTAATAACGATACAAAGGTTGGAGTAGCTAAAATAAGCTATTACAGCCCTTACTCTATGAATGAAATAGATTTTAAATTTTTAGATGCACTAAACAAACTTTTACTTGTGTTGGGCGTTGGAGCAGTTGTAGTTGCAGGAATTTCAGGATATTTTCTTGCAAAATATATTTCAAACCCTATTGAAAAGGTTACAGATACAACCAGAAAAATTTCAGAGGGAAACTACAACATAGAAATGAAAAACAACATAAAAACAAAGGAATTGTTGGAGTTGAAAAATGCTGTAAATCAAATGGCTTATAACTTGAAAAATCAAGAAATGCTTAGAAAAAGGTTGGTTACAGATGTTGCTCACGAACTGAGGACACCTCTTACTAATGTAATGTCCCACATTGAGTTAATGGCTGACGGAATATGGGAGGCAAGTCCAGAAAGATTGGAAATATGTAGTAGTGAACTTGGTCGCATTTCAGAGATAATAAAAAATTTAGAAAAATTACAGCAAATAGAAAATGAAAATATGGATTTGTGCTGTGAAAATGTGGATTTAATAGATTTAATAGAACAATGCAATAAGGCTTTTGAAAGTAAGATGAAAGAAAAAGATATTAGCTGTACAGTAGAGGGAGAAAGTACCATAGCTTGTGTGGATATTTCAAAATTTACACAGGTGCTTCACAATTTGCTTTCAAATAGCATAAAGTACACAGAAAATGGTGGCAAAATAATATGGGAAGTGTACGAAAAGGGAAATAATAAGGTCATAACAATTACTGATACTGGTATTGGCATTGATGAGAACGATATTCCTTTTATATTTGAACGATTTTACAGAACTGACATATCAAGACAGAGGAAAACCGGTGGTTCAGGTATAGGGCTTACCATTGTCAAGTCTATTATAAAAGCTCACAATGGAAAGATTGAAGTTGAAAGTAAAAAAGGTAAGGGCAGTAAATTTACAATAACTTTATAGGAAGACACCTGTTTTGTTAAGACAATAAAACAGGTGTTTTTGCGTAAATAGGCTCTCTTAATAATTATTTCATAGCTTTTTAATTTTGTATGTGTTATAATTAAAGTGATAATTAATGGTTTTTTAGTATAGGAGATATATATGGCAACGAAAATTAGTTTTGTGTCACTTGGCTGTGACAAAAATCTTATTGATAGTGAAATAATGCTTGGCTTAATTGATGAAAAGGGTTATATAATTACACCTAATGATTCAGAGGCTGATGTTATTATTATTAATAGCTGTGGCTTTATATTAGACGCCAATCAGGAGGCTATTGACAAGGTTCTTGAAATGGCAGACTATAAGGCAAATGGCAACTGCAAGGCACTTATTGTAACAGGCTGTATGGCACAGAGATACAAAGATGAAATTTTTGAATCTCTCCCAGAAGTTGATGCCGTAGTTGGTACTGGGGACTTTGAAAACATTGGTGCTGTAATTGACAGACTTTTAAATGGCGAAAAGAAGGTTCAGTTGGTTACTGATATTAACCACCTTTTAAATGAAAACAACAGCTACAAGAGAATGGTTACTACAACTGGTGGCTTTAGCTATTTAAAGATTGCAGAGGGTTGCGACAATAGATGTACTTACTGTACAATACCTTCTCTTAGAGGTAAGTACCGTTCAAGAAATATTGAAAGTCTTGTAAAAGAGGCTGAAATATTAGCAGATAAGGGCGTCAGAGAGCTTATACTTATTGCTCAGGATACTTCTCTTTATGGCAAGGATTTATACGGCGAACAGAAGTTACATGTTTTATTGCAGGAAATAAGCAAAATTGAAGACATAAAGTGGATTAGAATTTTATACTGTTATCCTGAAAATGTATATGATGAACTTATTGATGAAATGGCATCAAATCCTAAGGTACTTCACTATTTGGATATGCCTGTTCAGCACACTAATGACAGAATATTAAAGTTAATGGGCAGAAGAAGTACAGGAGATAAAATTAAGGATACTGTAAACAGACTTAGAGCAAAAATGCCAGATATGTGTATCAGAACTACACTTATTACAGGTTTCCCAACTGAAACACAGGAAGAATTTGAAAGTGTTATTGACTTTATGAAAGAAGTTAAGTTCGATAGACTTGGTGTTTTCACCTATTCTCCAGAAGAAGGTACTCCAGCCTGTAGAATGGACGGTCAGATAGACGAAGAAATAAAGGCTCAGAGAAAAGAGTCTATTATGGAGGCTCAAATGGAAATTTCTGCCGAATTAGGACAGAAGTTTGTGGGCAAAACTCTTGAAGTTATCGTTGAGGGTAAAATTGAAGATGAAGACGATTTATACTGTGGTAGAAGCTTCAGAGATTGCTATGAAATAGACGGCTTTGTTTTCTTTAAGAGTAGTGAAGAACTTATTGCAGGAGATTTCTATAACATCAAGATTACTTCTGCAGGAGATTATGACTTAATTGGTGAGAGGGTGGAATAAATGAATTTACCTAATAAGTTGACTATGGCAAGAATTATAATGATACCTATTTTCCTTGTGCTTTTGCTTTGCCCATTAGGCTTAGATAAGCAGGTTGCAAGATATATTGCTACAGGTATATTCTGTCTTGCCTCTATTACAGATTGTTTAGATGGCTATATTGCCAGAAAATACAATCTTGTAACAAATTTTGGAAAGTTTATGGACCCATTGGCTGACAAGCTTTTGGTTTCATCAGCTATGATTGCCCTTATTGGTATGAACGATGCAGTTGTACCTTTAAGTAGCGTTGTTGTTATTATAATTATTGCAAGAGAATTTATGATAACAGGTTTCAGAACACTTGCAGTAGAACAGAACATTGTAATTGCTGCTGGTTTTTGGGGAAAGTTAAAGACTATATGTCAAATGTTTATGATTATATTCTTGCTTTTAAACTTTAATAACAGCATTACTATTGTGATTTCACATATTCTTATTTGGGCAAGTCTTATATTAGCTATTGTTTCAGCTGTTGATTATATTGTAAATAACAAGCAGGTTTTGAAGTAAAATAGATTTAATTAAGGGTACAGGGCAAATGCTTAAAAAGTGCAGGTGATATATATGAGGGGTAAGGTCATTACATCGGCATTACTTACAGTTGTGTTAAGCTGTAGTAGTGTGTATGGTTCCGAAGCCTTTGATAATATGAGTACAAGCGAGCAGGCTCAAACTGCTGGTGCTTATATAGAGGAAATTATAAAGGATATACAAAACAACTACTACGGTGGAAATGTTACAACAGACCAGTTGGTTCAGGCTGCCATAAAGGGTATGACAGGTCAGCTTGATGAGTATAGCCAGTATATTGACATTGATGAATATAATGCCATAAAAGCTGATTCAGCATCTACACACTATGCTCCTGATTTTAAATGTGAGTTTAACGACAATGGCTATCCTATTATAAAGGAAATAAGTAGAAACTCAGTTGCCTATAAACAGGGATTAAGAGAGGGTGATGAAATAAGGGAAATAAGTAATATTAGTGCTTATGGTATTGGCGTAGATGAATATCAGACCCTTGTTACAAAGAACTCCAGTTCTACAGTTTCTATGAAGATTGCTAGTACAGGAGCTATTAAGAAAATGGATGTCAAGCTTACTAGAGTTGACAATAGTTCTGTAGAGGTTGTAGCTATGTCAAAGCTAAGTGGTAAAAATCAGAACTACGATGACAAGACTATAGGCTATGTAAAGGTAAAGGAATTTACTGAAAATGTAGGAAGTGAATTTCAACAGGCTGTTGCTAAGTTGCAGGCATCAGGTGCAAAAAAACTTATTATTGATTTAAGAGGAAATACTGGTGGCTATGTAGATGCAGCTATTGCTATGGCGAAGCAAATTGTGCCAGAGGGTGTTATTATTTCTACTAAGGATAAACAGGGCAAAGAAACTGTTTACAAATCTGATTTAAAGGTAAGACCTTTTGAAAAGTATGTTATTTTGGTAGATAATAACACAGCATCAGCAGCAGAAATTGTGGCATCGGCTATGCAGGATAGCGGTGTTGCTAAAATTGTAGGCGAAAAGACATTTGGTAAAGGTATTATGCAAAGTGTTACTGCCTATGAGGGTCTTGGTGTTCTGAAAATGACTACACAGGAATATACTACAAGATTAGGTCGAATAATAAATGGCATAGGTATTACGCCAGATATATCTATTGACAGACTAAAGTTTGTGTCAGAAACAGATACATTGGATAGTAAAAATGTAGAGTCAGCTGTAAAGTTTTTAGGCTATAAAATAGATAAAGAAAATACAGTTGCAAAGGACTTAGGTATGTATCAGCTGGAAATGGGATTGCCAGTAACCTATGTTTTGGATAAAGCTACAGTAAGTGCAATTAATTTGGAAATATATAACGATATGATAAATAATGACAGAGCACTTACTGCTGGATATTTGAGTTTATTGTCATAACCATATTGACAATGAACGCACAAGTGAGATATAATAAAACTTAATGTAGGAAAAGAGAATATTAATTGGGTTTTAGTCAAATGATGTAGAAACAGTATATTTTTGCTCTATGATTTTGTCAGACAAAGTGCCTAGACAATGAAGTACATTATTTAAACTTGATTTTCCTTTTTCTAAAAAGAAACAGATATAAATATAGAGCTTAATAATAACATTATGAGGTGCGTAAAATGAAGTACATTTTTGTTACAGGTGGCGTGTGTTCCGGTCTTGGAAAGGGTATTACAGCTGCCTCTTTAGGTCGTTTATTAAAAGCAAGAGGGTATAAGGTAACAATTCAGAAGTTTGACCCTTATATCAATATTGACCCAGGTACAATGAGTCCTTACCAGCACGGTGAAGTTTTCGTTACTGATGATGGTGCAGAAACTGACTTAGACTTAGGTCATTATGAAAGATTTATTGATGAAAGTCTTACAGTAAATAATAACATTACAACAGGTAAGATTTACTGGTCTGTATTAAATAAAGAGCGTAAGGGCGAATATCTCGGTGGTACAGTACAGACTATTCCTCACATTACAAACGCTATTATTGACAAGGTATACGCAGCAGGTAAGGCTACAGATGCAGACTTTGTTATTACTGAAATTGGTGGTACTGTAGGCGATATTGAAAGTGAACCATTTATCGAAGCTATCCGTCAGGTAGGTAGAGATAAGGGTAAGGAAAATGTACTTTTCATTCATGTTGCACTTATTGTATACCTTGCTATGAGTAAGGAATTAAAGACTAAGCCAGCACAGCACAGCGTTAAGCAGCTTTTAAGTCAGGGTATTCAGCCAGATATTCTTGTATGCAGAACAGAATATCCTCTCGGTGAATCAGAAAAGGCTAAACTTGCTCGTTTCTGTGGTGTTGATGATGAATGTATCATTGAAAATGCTGACTGTTCATCACTTTACGAAGTACCTCTTATGCTTGAAGAACAGAATATTGCAGATGTTGTTTGCAAGAAACTTGGTATGCCTTGTGGCAAGCCGGACTTAACTGATTGGATTGATGTTGTAAACAGAGAAAGAGCATTATCTAAGAAGGTTGAAATCGCTATTGTTGGTAAGTATGTAGAACTTCACGATGCGTACCTTTCTATAGTAGAAAGTCTTCATCACGCAGGTATCCACAGCGGTGCTAATGTAAGTATCCGTTGGGTAAATTCTGAAGATGTTGAAGAAACTGGTGTTGAAAAGGCATTAGCAGGTATTGACGGTATTATTGTTCCTGGTGGTTTCGGTACTAGAGGTGTTGAAGGTAAGATAATGGCTGTTCAGTATGCTAGAGAAAACAAAATTCCTTTCCTTGGCATTTGCTTAGGTATGCACTGTACAGTAATTGAATTTGCTAGAAATGTACTTGGTCTTAAAGATGCAAATACATCAGAAATCAATGAAAATACTCCAGACCCAGTAATTGATATTATGCCAGACCAGAAGAACATTGATAACCTTGGTGGTACAATGCGTCTTGGTGCTTATCCTTGTAAGTTGGCTGAAAATACTTGGTCAAGAGAACTCTATGGTGATGCTGAAATAAGCGAAAGACATCGTCATAGATATGAATTCAACAACAGCTACAGAGAAGCTATGACAAAGGCAGGTCTTGTATTTGCCGGTACATCTCCTGATGACAGACTTGTTGAAATCGTTGAACTTCCAAAGGACATACATCCTTACTTTGTAAGTGTTCAGTTCCACCCAGAGTTCAAGAGCAGACCTAATAGACCTCATCCATTATTCAAGGGTCTTGTAACTGCTGCAGCAAAGAATAAATAATAACTGATATATTTAACTCCCTCAAGTGAAAACTTGGGGGAGTTCTTTCTATATGTATGTATTTCATTTCGTTACCTCGTATATCGTTTTCGCTAATCTGTCAATAGAGTTATTTATTTCTTCTATAGTATTTGTCTGTGCTCCTAGTTCAATAAGCATACTCTTATCTTTCATATGGAGAGAATATCTATAGGCATTGAGATATATTTTTCTAGTTAAATTGGGATAGAGTTCGTTCATTTTTTGTTGCATACGAAAACTTAGGGCAAGGTTTGTTTTTATGTATGGATTTGAAAGCCCCGGTATATTTTGAAGTTTGCCGTTGGTTTGCTTTTTACAAAGACCATTAAAAAACATTACCTTTGCACACTGTTGGCCATTGTCTGTTGTCACTAAATGGAGATTAGGATTTACACCATCTCTATGTAAGTCTATTACTAATTCTATAGAAGGATTTTCGGCAAGAACCTTTTTAATGACAGGTTCAGCTCTTTCATAAGCACCGTCACGTTGCACTTTGCCATTTACTGTGTCAAAGCTGTCAGTAATATGCAGGCATTTAATACCGTACTTTTCCTCAAGGTCCTTAGCTAATCTATTACCAGCACCTATTATACCCTCAGATATATCTTTGCTGTCAGCAAACATTTCGTGGGCGTGGGTATGAAAAATAAGAATAGTAGGCTTTTTCCCAGCATGTATCTTTAAATCAGTAGATAAAAATGAATTTACGTCAAATAAATCTGAAGTCATACCTGTCTTTTTATCTACGGCATAGTAGTTCTGTCTTAAAGTAGATAGGTTTTGCAAAGCTGATACATTTGTAATAGGTGAGGGTGTTTCCTGCAGAGTTTCTTCAATAACTAATGATGAGTCACCTATTTCGAGGAAAGAAACATTGTGGGCAACGGTTACATTGTACTTTTTGTGACCTGTAAGGAATATGGCACAGGTCACAAATATAAGAATGAAAAGCTTTTTCTTCATATTATTGAAACCTCTTTTTCATTAAAATATGAATATTTTGTAAACAAAACAAGAATGGATTACATATTTAAGAATTTAAGCTATAAAAAATCCGTATTTCACTACATTATATATAGTAGATACTCTCTATTATATTAGTGTAAAGATAGCAATATGCCTATAATAGAAATTGGCAAAAAAATGTAGTAAATGGCAATAATACATAAAATTTGATAATGGGTAAAAAAAGGTACAATACTATTGTTAAAGTGAACAAAAACAATACTTAAGAATTGTTTAAAATATGGAAAAATTTTTATTAACAATTAATTTATTGACACTTTTATTGCAAAGTGGTATCTTAATTAGTATCAGCGTAAGTACCTATATGTATCTTGTATGTTGATAATCGCTGTGAGTAATAACGGGGACTTTCAAGGTATAATATATGTATAGTATTTATGCAAAATATAAACTTTATGTGTTTAAAGGGAGGAAAAAGTTTATGAAAAAAGGTTTGTCCAAATTCATAAGCACAGTGTTAGCTGCTTGTATGATTACAACAGGCGTTGCTGTAGTACCTTTTGCTACTACTCCAGCTACTGTATATGCAGCAAGCGGAATTTCAGTCACAGAAAGTAAAGGCTGGCTTGAAAGTGCTTACATTGAATGGTCTGTTAGTGATTCATCTTACACAGGCTATAATGCTTATGTTAAGAAGTCAAGCGATTCTAGCTGGACACAGCTTGACGACCCACTTATCAGAAGATATTCTGATTGTTGGAGAGCAGATGCTGTTGGTCTTGCTGCTGGTACATACGATATGAAGGTTGTACCAATGAAGAATGGTAGCGAAGTAGCAGCTGATGCTGTTACTGCAACTAATTTAACAGTTCAGGCTTATGACAGAGCTGGTTCAGCATTTTCACCAAAGTCTACTTATAAAGGTGCTGGTGCTTACAATGCAGACGGTACATTAAAGGCTGGTGCTAAGGTTATTTATGTTACACCTGCTACTGCTAAAACTGTAAAGGCTAATGTAGGTGGTGCAGAACACACTGGTTTACAGGATATCGTTTATGGTTTACAGAAGGGTACAGAAACTTCTCCTATTGATATTCGTATTGTAGGTATGATTAATGCAGACGATATGGATTCATTTGGCTCTAGTGCAGAAGGTCTTCAGATTAAAGGTAAGAGTAATTATGCTGACCTTAATTGTACTATTGAAGGTATTGGTGAAGACTCAGGTATCCATGGTTTCGGTATGCTTATCAGAAATGCTGGTAACCTTGAATTAAGAAATTTTGCAGTTATGGCTTGTTTAGATGACTCAGTTTCTCTTGATACAGGCAACTGTAATGTATGGGTTCATAACCTTGATTTATTCTATGGTCAGACTGGTGGCGACGCTGACCAGGCAAAGGGTGATGGTACTGTAGATGTTAAGGGTAAGTCAACTTATGTAACAATTTCTTACAACCATTTCTTTGATAATGGTAAGTCATCACTTTGTGGTATGAAGAGTGAAGTAACTTCTTCATTAATTACATATCACCACAACTGGTTCGACCACTCTGATTCAAGACATCCAAGAATCAGAACAATGTCTGTACATATTTACAACAACTACTTTGATGGTAATGCAAAGTATGGTGTTGGTGTAACAATGGGTGCTTCTGCTTTCGTTGAAGCAAACTACTTCAGAAATGTTTCTAAGCCAATGATGAGTTCTGGTCAGGGTTCTGATGCTTTAGGTCAGGGTACATTCTCTGGTGAAAACGGTGGTATCATTAAGGCATACAACAACAAAATGGTAAATGAAAACAGAGTATTCAGCTACTATACTCAGAATAGCCCAGCTTCAACAGGCTATGATGCTTATGAAGTAACTAGCAGAACTGCACAGGTTCCTTCAAGCGAAACAACTGAAAAGGGTGGCACTACTTACAACAACTTCGATACAGATGCTAACTTTGGTATCAATGTATCAGATGCACAGGTTGATGACCCAGCTGATGTACCTGCAAAGGTTACAACTTATGCTGGTCGTGTAAACGGTGGTGACTTCAAGTGGACATTTGATAATTCTACTGAAGATGAAAACTACTCTGTAATTACAGCTCTTAAAACTGCTGTTGTAAACTACAAGACTACTATTCAGTCTATTGGTGGTAACGGTACAGGTGCTACTGACCCAACTACAAGTGCTACAACAGAAACAACTACAAACAAAGATGGTTCAACTGAAACTACAACTAACAGTCAGGAATCTTCAACAGAAGGTACAACTACTGCTCCAGTTGAAGGTGCTCAGGTTCATAACTTTACATTAAACGGTACTAGCAGTTCTTTCTATACTATTACTGGTACATTAACATCTAGCTATGGTTCTGTAAACTACAATGGCTTAACACTTACTAAGGCATTAAAGATGGAATCTAAGACAGCTGTTAACTTCGACCCAGATGGTGTTGCTGGTACATTAACAATTGTTACTAACCCTCAGTATAGTGGTACTATTGAATTAAACGATAAGGCAATTACAATAGGTTCTGATGGTGTTGCAACAATTAGCTTAGACGGTTCTCAGTCTTACTCAATCACTAAGGGTAGTGGTTCAAACTACATCTTCTACATTGCATACACTCCAAACGGTAGTACACCTACAGTAATCAAGGGTGATGCTGATGATAGCGGTAAAGTTGACGCAGCTGATGTTACAATGATTATGGATTTTGCAGTTGGCAAGATTTCAGCTGTAACAAATGCTACAAACGCCGATGTAACAGGTGACAAGACTGTTGATGTTGACGATGCTTACAAGATTAGCCAGTTCTTAAATGGCTTAATCAAGTCTTTATAATTCGACATAAGTCGTGAAACTTTTTCCTCTCCTGCCTATGGCAGGGGAGATACTTCTAAATTTAAAAGGAGGAAATAAAAACATGATAAAATGTTTTAAGAAAGCTATCAGTAGCGTACTTGCAGCAGCTATGCTTGCAACAAGCTTTACTGCTATGCCTATAAACACTTTTGCAGCTACATCTTTTAGTACTGCAGGTGGTTGGTTTGAAACACTTTATGCTGAATGGTCTGGTAATAAGAGTGATGTTACAGGCGTTAGCTATAGTGGTACAGCAAGTGGTTCACTTACTGGCGATGATTTAACTTACCTTGTAAGACAGGACGGTTCTAATGTAAGATTAGATATTCCTGGTTTAAAGGCAGGTACATATAACTTAACTGTTACAACAAATAGTGGTACAATCACTAAGGAAAACATTAAGGTATATGAATATGATAGAAGTGGTTACGCTCACTATGATGCTCATAAGGAAGGCGTAACTGGTATTGGTGCATACAATGATGACGGTACATTAAAGTCTAATGCTGTTGTTGTTTATGTAACAGAAGAAAACAAGAATACAGTACAGCTTCCTGGTTACACTGGTAGCCAGTATCCAGCTGGTATTGGTAATATCCTTAACTACAAGTCAGAAGATGCCAACGGTGTAACTGGTGGTGGCAAGATTGATATTGTTCAGCAGCTAAGAGCAGAAGGTATCCCTCTTGATGTAAGATTTGTTGGTACAGTTAGAGGTGGTGACTCTAACACAAGCAATAACCCACCAGCAGAAAATATCAAGGGTCTTACTGGCTACAATACTACTACAAACGGTGGTACTAAGGGCGATAACGGTATGATGATTAGAGTATACAAGTCATCAAATGTAACAATTGAAGGTATTGGTGATGACGCAACTCTTGATGGTTGGGGTATTCAGATTATCAGCCAGACAGGTTATACAAGTCAGAGCTTTGAATTCAGAAACCTTAACTTCACAAATACTCCTGAAGATGCTATCGGTCTTGAAGGTACTTGTGCTATTTCTTCATCTCCACAGACTAAGGAATGGTTCGAAAGCAACGGTTATGCACCAATTAAGTTTAGTTGGGTACATAACAATACATTCCATCAAGGTTTCTGTAAGAACCCTGCCGAATCAGATAAGGCAGAAGGTGATGGTTCTTGTGACTGGAAGCGTGGCTATGGTTACACAATGGCTTATAACCATTATATAAACAACCATAAGACAAACCTTATTGGTTCTTCAAGTTCTAGTATTCAGTATGATGCTTCACTTCATCACAACTGGTACGAAAAGGTTGAATCAAGACAGCCATTATCAAGACAGGCTAACATCCACATTTACAATACATACTTTGACGGTGCTACTTCTTATGCTATTTCTCCAAGAGCTCATGCTTACATTTTCTCTGAAGGTAACTACTTCGGTGCTTGTAAGAACCCTGTAGACTCAGCAAAAGAAGGTTCTGCAACTGTTAAGTCTTATAATGATAGCTTTGCAGGTTGTAACGGTGCAAATGCTGCACAGCAGGTTAAAAACAAGACTGATAAGGTAAGCGACAGCAGTGGCAACCCTTATGCAGGTTTTGAAACTGGTAGCGATATGTATGAATATACAGCTACTTCACCTATTCAGGCAAAGGCAGACTGTCTTAACCTTGCAGGTGTTATGAAGACTGCATCTGAAATCAATATGGAACCTACTCCAGAGCCTATTGTATCTGAAAATCCAGATGCTTTAACTCTTCCATATGAAGTTAACTTTACTACTCCAAGTAATGCAAATTACTGGACAACAAAGACTAGTGAAACTAATTTAGCAGCTAATTCACAGTATAATATAAGCAATGCTTTAGTTACTCCTGCTGCTAAAATTACTAATACTGCAACAACTATGAAGATTAGAGATAACGGTGTTATCTTTAAGGTAAATAAAGCTGCTGATGTTACATTTACAGCAGGCTCATCAAGTGCTTACGGTATCGAACTTTACGATGCTTATGGCGAACTTAAACTCTATGTTGCTGGTGGTAAGACAGCTACTGTTTCTAACATTCCAGCAGGTGTTTATGTAATTAAGTCTGGTAACACTCAGAAGGATGGTTACCTTGAAAACTTAAAGATTGTTGCTAATGACCCTAATGCTCCAACAGTAACAGAAACTACAACAGAAGCTACAACAAAGGCTAATACTGGTGATGATGGTACTACAGAAACTACTACATCAGCACCTGTTGTTGATGACGGTTATGTATGGCATGATGATGGTGTAGATGCAAGTGGTAACGATGTTGCTGCTGCAAATTCTAACATCTTCAATATTAGTGGTAATGATACAACAAATAAGTATACTTATAACGGTGTAACTTATAATGGTGGTATTAAGATGGAATCATCTACTAACATTACAGTTAATGCCCCAGCAGATGGTGCATTAAAGTTAGTATTAAGTGCAGCTGGTTCAAGAACTATCAAGATTGATGGCGAAGAACAAGATGTAGTTGATGGTCTTAATGTATTTGATTTAACAGCTGGTACTCATACAATTACTAAGGGTACAACTAATGTTTATGTTTATGTAATGAGCTATGCAGTTGATGGTGGCGACACAACAGTTACTACAACAACTGAAACAACTACAGAAGCTACAACTAAGGAAACAACTACAAAGGATACAGAAGCTACAACTAAGGAAACAACAGAAGCTACAACAGCTGCTCCAGTTGATGGTGTAAATGTTGTTGTTGGCAATGCAATGGTTAAGAATGATTCTGCTGTTACAGTTCCTGTTAAGTTGACAGGTATGACTGATTTAGCAGACTTCAACATTACATTAACTTATGATGCAGCTGCTCTTACAGCTACTAAGGTTGAAAACGGCGACATAATCAATGACAGTATGGCTACAATTAACAGCAACATTACTGACGGTTCAGTAAGAATTGCTGGTATCAACCCTGCTGATAAAATTAACGCAGACGGTACAGTTCTTGTAAAAGTAACATTTACAGCAAACAAGGAAGGTGCAACTCCTGTTGCAATTACTGTAAATACATTAAAGGGTGCTAACCTTGCAGTTGCAAACTACACTACTTCTAATGGTACAGTAACAGTTACAGCAAACGGTGGTTCAGTTGAAACTTCAACAGAAACAACTACTACTGAAACAGATTCTACTACAGAAGCAACTACTGTTGATTACTCTGCTAAGGGTGATGTAAACAAAGACGGTAAGATTAATGAAAAGGATGCAGCCCTTATCTTGAAGTTTATTCAGGGTATCAAGGACGAAACATTCTATGATGAAGCTGCAGCAGATGCAAATGGCGACGGTGTAATCAATGCACTTGATGCTACTTGGGTATTAAACCACAAGGGTAACACTTCTAAGCCATCTACACCTGAAACTAAGACTTATACATTGACAGGTACTGATATTAATGCTACTTCTGGCACTGCTCTTACAGCAGACACAAATGTTGGTACAGAAAATATGTTCCTTGCAAAGACTGGCGTTAAGAATGCAAGTGGTTCAGTTCAGATTAGTGGTTCTAAGACAGTTCAGTTCAAACTTACTTCTGATGGTACAGTTGCATTAACAAATGCTATTTCTTCAGGTGCATATGCTAGACAGGTAGCGATTGTTAACTCAAATGGAGATACAGTTGCAACTTTAAATGTTCAAAATAAGAATGGTGCTAAGAACAATTTAAGTGCTACTTCACTTGTAGCAGGTACTTACACAATTAAGGGTGTAAATGTTGATTCAAGTGATAAATCTACAAACGGTGGTCTTAATTCTTCTGTAAACATTGGTACAATTACAGTAACAGGTACTCTTGAACAGATTTCTGCAGAAGCAACAACAAAGACTACAGTAACTACAACAACAGAAACTACTACAGAAACAACAACAAAGGCTACTACAACAACAGAAGCTACAACAACAACTACTACTGAAGCTACTACAGAAACAACAACAGTAACTCCAGCAGGCGACATTGTAGCAACAATTAATGCAAGTGATTTAACAGCTGGCGATATTACAGCTAACACAGTAAGTGGTCAGTTCAAGCTTATTGCAGATGCAACAAACAAGTTAACAATTGAAGCAAACAGCAAGAGCTTAGATGGTTATGAATTTACTCAGAGATTAAAGACAAACGGTACTGGTGCAGTTGATAAGAGAGCAATCTCATTCACAACAACTGGTGCAGGTAATGTAATCTTCTATGCAATGAGTGGTAGTAACAAGGAAGATAGACCAGTAAACTTACTTGATGCAAGTGGTGCAACAGTAGGTACAGTAACAGTATCTGGTACAACATTAGCTAAGTATACAATTGCAATTCCAAGTGCAGGTACATACTACTTAGTATCAGGTAAGAGTGGTATCAACTTCTACTTAATTGGTACTGATGTAGCATTAGCAGACCAGAAAGCTGATGCAACAACAGAAACAACAACAGCTACTGAAACTTCAACAGAAGCAACAACAGCTACAACAACTACAAAGGCTGATGATACAACAGAAACTACTACAACAGCACCAGCTGACAAGGCATTTGCTGTAAGTGGTGACAGCTGGTCAGCTGAAAACGATAGCGTACCAACTTGGTTAAATGGTGGTAAGCTTACAACTGCAACAAACAGCAGTAGTTACAAAGCTTTCGCAGCAGAAAGTGCTAATGGTACTGCATTTACAAAGACTGTAAATGTAGCAGCTGATAGTTCAATTACTATTGATGTTGCTGATGCTTTAACAGCAAGCGTATTCATCGCTGGTAACAACAACGCAGCAAACAAGGGTGTAATTAAGGCTACATTTACTGACGAAAGTGGTACTGTAACAGATATTACTCCAGCAGATGCTAACCTTGGTGGCAGAAAGACTGCAACAACAGCTTTCGAACTTGTTGCAACTGGCAAGGGTACAATTACAGTAACTCCAGATTATAACTCATTATTATACAAGGTTACTGTTAAGTAATAAGATTTTATAGCAAAATTAGTTGATTTGGGCGAGGGTTTATAGCAAGAATAAATGAATACACAAAATATTCACAAAAAAATTGTATAAACCCTTGCAATTTTAATAAGAAAAGGGTATACTTTTATAAAGGAAATTTTTTCTAAAGGTGAGGAAAATGTTTCTATTATAAAAGAAGGAGGTTAATTATGAAATTCAGAAGTTTATTATGCTCTGTATTAGCTTCTACTATGGTTATTGGCTCTTGTGTTTGTGCTAATGCCGCTACATTTACAGCAGGTAGTGAAAATGCTACAGCAGGTAATGTAGTATCAGTACCTATTACTGTTGCTCCAAGTGCTGGAGAAACATCTACAGATGTGAACGCCTATGCTATAGCTATTAGCTATGATTCATCTGTGCTCACACCAGTGGTAAAGGGAACTGACGAAGTAGGCGACAACACTTATGCAACTGTTGGTGACAGCTTTAATAGTGGCGTGCTTACAGCTGATTTAAAAGATAATGAAACAGGCAATGATGAAGTTCTTATAGGTTGGGCTGCAGCTTCACCTGTTAATGTAACTGAAGCAAGTACACTTGCAACTGTAGATTTTACAGTTAATGCAAATGCTACTGGTTCTACTGATGTAAAAGTTGCTGTTGCTCAGGTAGCTAATTCTGATTCAGCTTTAGCTGATAAAAGTACAATTGAAGCTGCTTCTGGTACTGTAACTGTTGATACAGCTATTCTTTATGGTGATGCTGATGGAAATGGTAAGATTGAAAGTGAAGACGCAAGTTTAGTTGCGAAAGCAGCTCTTGAATTAATTACATTTACAGATAGCCAGATTAAGGCTTGTGATGTAGATGGAAATGGTAAGATTGAAAGTGAAGACGCAAGTTTGATTGCAAAGAAAGCGTTAGACCTTATATCTAGTTTCCCAGTAGAAAATAAGTGAGAGTAAGTAAGAGGAGATAGAAAAACATGAAATTAAAGAGAGTTTTAAGCTTATGCTTAGCTGCTGCTACAGTAGCTACTTGCTCATCTGTTGTTTCTGCGGCAGATGAAAATACAACAAGCTTTGGCACACCTATTAGTTTAACAACAGGTGCTGAAGTTGAAGAATTAACAGCTGGCGATTGTATTGCTATTCCTGTAGATGTTACAACATCAACAGGTAAGTTAACATCTTGGACACCTAGATTAGTTTTATCTGATGCTTTAGAAGCTGGAATAAAGATAGAAGACGATTCAATACAGGCTGAAAATCTTGTAGCATTGGGTGGCGATGTTATTACAGGTTATAACGATGAAACTACTTATTACGGTATGGCAAATATTTACACAAAAAAATTAGGAAAGAAAACTCAGCAGGGTAATTGGAATGCACAGCCAGCACAGATGATTAACGGTGTTCCTCATTTCGCTTTAGGTTGGTATGATAGTGCAGCAAGAGCTTATACTAATGAGCCTGAAGCTTGGTTCCTTTGTACAGTAAAGAAAGATGTAACTGCAGATGAACTTAACAATGAAGCTTTCTATACAACTGATTCTACACAGTTAGCTGATGGTGATAATGGTTTAGCATCTATTAGTGATATTAAGGGTGCAGCTGCAAAGATTAACGCTACTCAGGGTGCTTTCAAGGTTGTTCTTGATGCTAATGCACTTCCAGCAGGTAACTGGGTACAGGGCTTATATGCTCAGGTAGGTTCTACTAAGCAGGAAATTACAGCTTGTGTACATGCTGATGGTACTACAACTTATGAATTCCCAGTAAGAGTTAACTCTGCAACTGGTGCAACTGATGCTATTGATGTTGACATTTATGCAACTACTACTGCTGATGAAGCTGGTGCAACTACTTCTACTGACAAGAAGATTGGTTCAATCAACCTTACTATGGACGGTACAGTAACTAGCTACAATACAGTTAATGGTACAATAGCTAAATAATATAAGGAGGTAGATTGATAATGAAAAAGTACGAAAAACCAGAAATTAAAATCGCTTCCTTTGATAGCGAAAATGTAGTTTCTACAAGCGCAGGTGTAAACCTTACTAAGTTCAACACTACAAACAAGTATACATCTATCGAATTCTAATAAATTGAATTTTGATGAAACTTTAATAAAGAGCCTAATTTATTTAGGCTCTTTTCTTATATTAATATTGAATCGGAAAGATAAATTAGGAGGTATAATATGAAAAAGTTATTGGCTGTTTTTATGGCTGTTGTGGCTCTTAGTGTAAATGCTTTTGCAGCAACAGAGGTAAATGTTGTTGTGGATAAAACTCCAGTAGAACAAAAGGGCGTTATTGTAGATAATAGAACTCTTGTGCCTGTTCGTGGCGTGTTTGAAAAAATGGGATATACTGCTGAATATGATGCTGAAACAAAGACTGCTACTCTCAAAAAGGGTAGTGATGTTTTAAAGTTTACAGCAGGAGAAAACTATTTTACATACAATGATAAGAAAATAGAAACAGAAGTACCTCAGCAGATTATTGAGGGCAGATTTATGTTGCCTTTAAGAGCTATCGAAAGTGTAGAATTTGTTGGTATTAAGTGGGACGGCGAAACAAAGACTGCAAGTATTACACACCCATTCTCTGTTGTGCCAATTACAGTAGAGGAAGCTGACAAAATGCTTAGTGGCGATGCTACAGATATAAATTTAGACTAATTTAGAGAGCCTATCATTTGATAGGTTCTTTTTTTATTGTATTTGTCATAATATTAAGGGATAAATATTATTTAAGGAAGTGACAATATGTATCCCGAAATATATTCTGCTGTCTATGATTTTGGAATATGCCCTAAGAATATAGTGCGTTGCAAATATTTTTATATTGTTCATACTGACAAGGGCACTTACAGCATTTGCAAGGCAAGGGTCAATACCAACAGAATAATGGAAATTTACAGATTAAAGGAACAATTATGGACAAAAGGTTTTAGGGCTTTTGACAGATATTTACCGGCAAAAAGTGGATTACCTTATGTAGAGAGAGATAGTGATGTGTATATCCTTTCGCCTTTTAAGGGAGCCAACGAACTGGACTTCCTTAATAATGCTCAAGTTGTAAAAGCTATTGAAACCATAGGTAGTATGCAGTATGCCTTGAGCCGAATAGACAGCCAACCAATGGTAAGAGCCGCATCTATTTTAAAGCCTCATCCCTTAGATGAAATGGAAAAGGGGCTTACTACTATGGCAAAGTGTAGAAAAGCAATATCCAATACAAAGACTTTAAAAGATTGGGATATGACTGTACTGAAAGTCTATGACAAGTATTATAGCAAGGCTGAAAAGGCTGTTGAAAGATTACAAAAAAGTACCCTTGAAAAATCCTTTATACACAATAGATTAAAAGAGGGTAATATTCTATTTAACTATGGCAGAATTTCTATTATTGATTGGGATTATATGACAGTTGGCTCGCCTCTTTGGGATTTGGCATTTTTTATAAACAGGTATAAACGCAAAAATGCTTTTTATGCCCATAATAAAGGACTTAACTACCTAAATATGGAGGATATTTTGGGGGCATATAGCAAAAACAACTATTTGACAGATAATCAAATAGAGGACCTTCAAGCTGTCATTGACTATCCTAGACAGTTTATTTCTGTTATTGCAGAAATTTATAGAAAAAGTAGAAAATTTATACCTGTTGGGCTAAAAATGAAATTAAATGAAATGGCTGAACAAGTGGATTTTGAATTATAAAGATATACAAATAATGTATAATGTTTTTTTAAAATATATTTGAATTTCGTATTGATTTGTGGTAGAATGGAGGTTATAAAGGAATAGAGTGTAAATTTTATATATAGCTTTTAATAGTGAATCGGAAAGATAAATCCGATGCCTTGATTTATCAAGGCACAAATTAACGAAGTTAATTTGTTCTGAATAGTGAATCGGAAAGATAAATCCGATGGCTTGTTTTTCAAGCCACAAATTAACAAAGTTAATTTGTTCTTAGTATATACACAAATTTATAACATAAATTGTAGGAGGTACAACAATGGCTGAACAGAAAAATAAAAGTGCCGAACAGCTGTTGTCTGACTTACACCAGAAGCGTCTTGAACAGGCGTTAAACGAATTTAACGCAGATAAAACAAGAATGGCAGTAGGCAGATTATTAGAAGAATATGTTGATGATGGCGGTCAAAGTTATTTTGACGGAGCTCAAAAAGATGCTACACTGTATTTTGTAGACGATGATTATATGGATAAGGTATCTGATGTAGAACCTAAAGACGAAGATAAGCCTAAAAAAGAGAAAAAAGGCGGATTTTTTGCTGGGGCACTCAGTAAGTTAGCTGAAAAAATGAAAACTGAAGAACCTGAAGACTACGAAGACGAATTTCCTGAGGAAGTAGAAGAATATAAGGACGATAAAGATGACGATGTAAACCTTATTGACGGCACAAATAAGGGTTTCGATATGCCAGCACCGGAAGAACTAGAGTCAGTTGCACCTATTGAAGAGGAGGAGGCTGTTCCTCCAGTAAAGCCTAGTATTTTTGATACGGCTAAACTTTCTTCTATGGATTTGAATGATATTGAGGAACGACTTGAAAAGGTTCATTTGAAACCAGCAGCTATGGAATTTGCTGACCCAGACGAGGTAATAAAGGAAATATTAGGAGAAACTGAAAAAGAAGAAACACCAGAAAAAACAGAAGAACCTAAGGAAGATATTAAACCTGCTAAGAAAGAAAACAGAAAGATACACAAGAAGAAAGATTCTCTTGATGATATTTCTGTAGACGATATAGGTCTTGGCAATATTGTAAATAAAATTGCCGAAGAAGAAGAATTAAAGAATAAAGAAGAAAAGCCAGAGGAAACTTCAAATATAGAAGAAGTTGAAACTGAGGATAATACAGAGGTATCTGCTGACATAAGTACAGAAGAAAAGACAGAAGATGTACAGGAGATTGAAGAACCTGAAACAGTAAATGAAACTGTTGAAGAAGAACCGGTTCAGGAAGCTACTACTGATGAAGTTGAAGAAACTCCAGAGGTTGAAGATGTTGCAAGTGAGGATACAGAACCTGTAGGAGAAAGCACAATAACTGTTACTTCTGTTCCAGAAGAAAGCATTAACAATGTTGCTGATGAAATGGAAGAACAGGAAAATCACACTCAGGAAGATTATCCAACTAAGTTCAAGGAAAAGAATGATAACAAAAATACTTATGTAGCAGAAAAGACAGTAATATTAGATAAGCCTTTAATAGATGCTAGTGAGGTTATTTCAGACGATAACCTTACAGCTACTGAAGATAATGAGGCAGAGGAAACTCAGCCTGTATCACAGGAGGATAATGATATGACTAAGGAAGAAGAAGTTCTCAATGCTATTACAACTGAAACAGAGGCAGAGGTAGAAGAAGATGTTATACCTAGTCGCCGCAGACGATTCATTGAGGAAAAGAAGAAAGGCAAGAAAAAGCCAGAAGAACCTGTAGAAGAAGAAATCGATGACGAAGACTTGGAAGAAGACGAGTACGAAGACGATTTTGATGATACAGAAGATAAGCCAAAGAAAGGTCTTTTCGGTCTTTTTAAGAAGAAAAAGAAAGAAGACGAAGAAGACGATGACGATTTCGAAGATGATGACGAAGAAATCGAAGATGATGACGAAGAAATCGAAGAAAATGATGAAGAAGCTGAAGACAAGTCTGAACATAATGACAAAACAGAAGATTATGATAAAGACGAGGATTTAGACGAAGAAGACGATGATGAAGATTATGACGACTTTGACGATGAGTACAGAAAAGGCTCAGGTTTAAAGAATTTCTTCATTGGGGCATTGTTTGTTATTCTTGTAGTTGCCGTAACAGCTCTTGCTGCTATGTGCTATAGCTATAAGTTACAGCTTGATTCTACAAGAGAACAGCTTAATAAAATGGCTGGCAACAATACAGAGGAAACAACAGCTATTGTTGAGGATATAACTAGCGAAATTACTACACAGGCAACTACAGTAGCTACAACAGAGGCAGTAACTGAAAGTGCTACAACAGCTGTTGTAAGTTCTGGAAATAATAATACTCAGGCTGTTCAAATAGTAAATAGTGATGGTACATCATCAAACTTAACAGGAGCAACTGCTTCTGGTACTACATATACAGTTAAGAGTGGAGATACAGGCGAAAAAATTTGTAAGAGTGTTTACGGGGAATATACAAAGGAAAACTGGAGCAAAATTCTTAAAGCAAACAATATGAATGAATCCAGTACCTATCATCCTGGTCAGGAATTGATTATTCCTTAATTTTGGAGGAAATATGGATTATAAAGAAATGACTCTTGTAGAACTTAGAGAACTTGCAAGAGAAAAGGGCATTGGAAGTATTACAAGATATAAAAAGGCAGAACTTATTGATGTACTTGAAAAAGTAGCACCTACTTCTTTGCCTAAAGAAGAAAATAATAATAAAAACAGCGATTATTTAAAGGAATTAGATAGTGGTGTTGTTGGAGAGGGTATCCTTGAGGTACTTACAGAGGGTTACGGCTTTATGAGAGTTGAAAATTACCTCCCTGGTACAAAGGATATTTATGTATCTCCATCTCAGATTAGACGATTTAACCTCAGAACAGGCGATAAGCTTGTAGGTAGACTCAGAAAGCCAAAGGAGAATGAAAAATTCCCTGCTATGCTTTTCCTTACTCATGTAAATGGTGAGCCTACACAGAGCGTAGCAAAGCGTCCTAATTTTGAAGATTTAACACCTATTTTTCCTACAGAAAGACTTAAACTTGAAACAAGTAAAAACGAACTTTCTACAAGAATTATAGATATTATGGCTCCTATTGGTAAGGGTCAGAGAGGTATGATAGTTGCTCCACCTAAGGCTGGTAAAACTGTACTTCTTAAAAAGGTAGCAAATGCTATTACTCAAAATCATCCTGATGTATTTGTAATTGTTCTTCTTATTGACGAAAGACCAGAAGAAGTAACTGATATGCAGAGAAGTATTCAGGGTAATGTTGATGTTATCTATTCTACATTTGATGAACAGCCAGAACACCATAAGAGAGTGGCTGAAATGGTTCTTGAAAGAGCTAAGAGATTGGTTGAACAGAAGAAAGATGTTGTTGTGCTTTTAGACAGTATTACTCGTCTTTCAAGAGCTTACAACCTTACTGTACCATCTAGTGGTCGTACACTTTCTGGTGGTCTTGACCCAGCAGCCCTTTATATGCCAAAGAGATTTTTCGGTGCTGCTCGTAATATTGAAGAAGGCGGTAGCCTTACTGTACTTGCAACTGCCCTTGTGGAAACAGGTTCTAAAATGGACGATGTTATCTTTGAAGAATTTAAGGGTACAGGCAATATGGAACTTGTGTTAGACAGAAAGATGTCTGAAAAACGCATTTTCCCTGCTGTTAATATGGCTAAGTCTGGTACAAGACGCGAGGAATTACTCCTTTCAAAAGATGAATTAGATGCTGTATACTTCCTCAGAAAGTCATTTAGCGGTTCTATGACTAATCAGGAAGTTACTGAACAGGTAATGGACTTATTAGTTAAAACTGACAATAATGAGGATTTTGTGAAAGCTATTCTCAAACTTAGTAACAATAAATAAAAAATACTTGCATTGAGACAAGCGGTGTGATATAATTACTTCGTTATAATGTCGAGGGGATGCCAAAATGTATCCCAATTTTTATGGAGGTGTAAGACATGCAGGAAGCAATTCAGCCAAAGTATTATCAGGCTAAGGTTAAGTGTAACTGTGGTAACGAATTTACAATCGGTTCTACTCAGGAAGAAATCAGAGTTGAAGTTTGTTCTAAGTGCCACCCATTCTATACAGGTAATCAGAAGAACCTTAACGATGCTGGCGGTCGTGTTGAAAAGTTCAACAAGAAGTACGGCAGAAAGTAATTTTCATAAATCAAGACCTATGGTTTGCCATAGGTCTTTTTTTGTGTCAATTCTCAATTTGAAAATATGGAGTTATACACATTTTAGAATAAGTGGAATTGTAAATGTGGATAAATTAAAAAATTTTGATTTTATATAAAAAATGGACTTATACACAATGGAGAATAAAGTTCTCAAGAATTGTGCATAAGTCCACTTTGTTTATATGCTATTTTTTAGTTTTTGTGGAAAGCTGACTCACCTAATTTTAAGCTAGGGTAAGCATTTATATCCATTGTAGCTGTATTGCCTTTCATAAATTCATAGTAACCGGCACTACCAATCATAGCAGCATTATCTGTACACAATATTGGCTTAGGAACATTAAATTCTATGTTATGTTCTTTACAAGCCTGTTCCATAGCTGCTCTTAAATGTTTATTAGCTGATACACCACCAGCAAGGGCAAGTTTATTAAGTCCTAATTCTTTGCAACCTCTCATAGCACGCTCTACAAGAATATCTACAACAGACTGCTGGAAACTGGCTGCAACATCAGCTCGGTTTATATCGTGATTCATCATTTTTTCTTTGTTTAAGTAGTTTAAAACAGCAGATTTTAAGCCACTAAAACTAAAGTCATAGGCATTATCCTCAAGTTTTGCTCTTGGGAATTTAATTGCATTTGGGTCGCCTTCGCAAGAAAGTTTGTCAATGCCAGGACCACCTGGATAAGGTATACCTAATACTCTGGCAACCTTGTCAAAGGCTTCGCCGGCTGCATCATCACGAGTTTTGCCTAAAATATCGAAGTCATCATAATCCTTAATATGTACTAAGTGAGTATGGCCACCACTTACTATAAGACACATAAAAGGTGGTTCCCAATTAATGTTTTCAATATAGTTAGCCGCAATATGACCTTCAATATGATGTACTGGGACAAGTGGTTTATTAAGAGCAAATGCTAAAGCCTTTGCCTCTGAAAGACCAACAAGTAAAGCACCTACAAGACCTGGACCATAGGTAACAGCAATAGCGTCAACATCTTCTTTTTTAGTATCAGCCTCTAAAAGAGCCTGCTCAATAACATAGTCTATTGCCTCAATATGCTGACGAGATGCTATTTCTGGAACAACACCTCCGTATAATGTATGTGTAGCAATTTGAGAGGCTATAACATTGGATAAAACCTTTCTACCATTTACAACAACGGCAGCAGAAGTTTCGTCACAAGAGCTTTCAATAGCCAGTATTTTAATTTCCTTTTCCAATTATAATCTCTCCTTTAATGACAAATTGTAAAGCATAAATATAAGGAACACTACAAATGCACCAAAAAATAAAAAGTCCGGTACAGTTGTTGTTATGCTATAGGATAAGTGTTCCCATAAGTAAATAAATTGGTTTACTAAAAAGTTTAATTTATCCACAAGCTGTAACAGCATATGTGGATAATGTTCAGTTTTAAGTATATGCACAAGTTCAAAGTAGTTAGTTGTAATTGTGGCTATTATGCCAACAAATGCGGAACAAAGTGCAAAAATCGCAAAACCATAAAATTTTGGTTTATTGTGTATTTTAGTCATAACTGAAACTTCAAAATTTTCTGGAAGCTGGGGAATTTTGTTTATTTTAAGAGAATTATAAAATTCGGTTTGAATTTTGCATACTTTACATTGTTCAGTATGTTCTCTGAAAATTTCTTGTTCCTCTTTTGTCATTTCGTTGTTTAAAAATCTGTCTAAATCAGAACAATCCACTTTTCTTTCCCTCCTTTTCCAATATTTCTTTTAATAACTTACGGCCTCTATAAATTCTGTTCTTTACCATAGAAAGAGGCAAGTCTAAAGCCTCGCTTATTTCTGTATACTTCATACCTTCGTTATGATACATAACAATAGGGGTTAAGTATTTATCAGGCAGAGATAAAAGGGCTTTGTTTATGGCAGAACTACGCTCTTTATCAAGGTAAGTGCTTTCTGCCGATGGTGTTTGGGATAGGTAATACTCGCTGTTTTCAATAGGTACTGTATCTACTTTTCGCTTTCGGCAAAAGTCTATTGTACGGTTTGTAGCAATAGTTATGACCCAAGTTGAAAACTTATGTTTGGGAGAATACCTCCACAAATTATTATATATTTTTACAAATATTTCTTGTGATAAGTCCAGACTTTCTTCGTAATCGCCTAATATCTTATAGACGGTGGCAAAAACCAAGTTTTTATATCGTCTGACAAGCTCTGAAAAACTGTCTTCATCGCCTTTCAGACTTTTCTGAACAAGAGCGTAATCGCTAATATTTTCCATAATACCTCAAGCATTTATTGCTGTTTAATCTTCCTCAAAAAGGAGAGTAACATTCTTTCTGTCTTTTCCAATATGGGTATTTTCAAATATTTCCTTAGCTGATGGTAAAAATTCTTCAGGGAAAGGCATAGCAGGGCTAAAGTGAGTAAGCCACATTTCGTTTACATTAGCTTTTTTAGCAATTTCAGCAGCTTCTGTAAACATCATATGCTTATATTCCTTAGCTTTTTGAATTTTATCCTTTTCGCCGTACATACCCTCGCAAATTAAAAGGTCTGAATTTTCAACAAAGGCTGGAAGTTCCTTTGTAGGTCTAGTGTCTGTACAATATGAAACTTTTATACCTTTTCGTGGAGAGCCAAGAACCATATCAGAAGTGTAAGTTTTGCCTTCAAATTCTACACTTTGCTGTTTCTGGAGAATGCTCCAAAGTTTTTTAGGAATATTGAGAGCATTTGCTTTTTGTACATCAAATCTGCCAACTCGCTTAACCTGAACATTGTAGGCATAGCAAGTAATTTTATGATTTACTTTAAGGCAGTTTATGTGGAATACACCTATATCTATTGTATCCTGTGGTTCAAGTTCTATAAGTTTTACCTCAAAAGGAAGTTCTGGGCAAATACAACTAAGACCGGCATAAACCTTTTTAAGTCCCTTTGGACCAACAAGGGTAAGGGGTTCTGTACGAGCTGAATTTCCAATAGTCAAAAGAAGTCCTGGCAAACCTGAAATATGGTCTGCGTGGTAGTGAGTAAAGCATATAACATCAATATTCTTAAAGCCCCAGCCCAACAACTTCATTGTAACCTGAGTACATTCGCCACAATCAATGAGCATCATTCTGCCCTCAAGGCGAAGCATAAGGCTTGTTAAATATCTGCCAGGTAAAGGCATCATTCCACCTGTACCTAAAAGTGCAACATCAAGCATTTATTAACCTCCGTAGGCACAATTAAGTGCCTGTATCAATAGTAAATTTATCTGTAAGAAAAGTGACAATGTAATTTCTTTTTGGTGTAAATATACCCTATGGCAAAACCATAGGGTGCATTAAAAATTATTTTTCAGTCTTAGCTGTAGCGTTCTTATTTCCAATAATTTCGCTCTTATTTACTGGTATTCTAACACCACGATTTGTACCAAATTCAACAACAGCAACATCTTCGCCTTCAAGTTCAACAACCTTACCGTAGAAACCTGAAGAAGTCATTACTTCGTCGCCAACCTTAATACCCTGCTGAATTTCCTTTAACTGAGCAGCTCTCTTTTTCTGTGGTCTAACAGCAAAGAAATAGAAAACAAGGGCAAGAGCAGCAATATAAAGAATTAAAATAGCTGTGCTTCCGCCTTTGCCCATCTGCATACCAAAGATTGATGCAGCAGAAGTAGCTTCAGTAGCTACTTCTGAAACAGCATTAGCTGCCTGTGTAGCAACTTCGTTTGTGCCACCTGGCATAGTTACACTTGCAGTTAAAAGATTAATAAAGTTTAACATTGTCACATCTCCATTTCGTTAGTATATCTTTTTACATTTTATTACTTATTAGTCAAAAATCTCAAGAAGATATAAGCAACAAACAAAAGGCTGTAAAAAGAAATTTTAAATAACCTTAGTAAATTACATTATATTAAATTAAAGACCCATAGTCAAGCTATTTACTGTACTTTAATATAAGTTTTAGGAATTTCGCCATTAAATACTGTGTTTACAAGGGTTAGTTTTCTGGTTATCTCCAAATCCTTTGACCAAAGGGGATTTACTATGGAAACTGTTGTATGTACATTTATCCAAACTTGAAAATTAACTTGATTTACTCCTGCCTGTGTCATAGATGTTTCATAGTCGGCAGTAGCATCTCCTATAGGTTGCAAGCGTATTGTGGTGCTTGGTCCAAAGTGAGAGAGAATGGGAAGTCCTGTAAACACACCTAAAGGTAGTCGTATTTTAGAGGTAGTAAGGTTATTAAGATTTTGGGAAACCGTTGAGGCTGTTTCAGCACATATGTTGTTTACAATTATAGAATTTACACTTAAATATTCCAGACGGCCGTTGTTATCAGAACGAAGAATAAAGTCTTCGCTTTTAATATTTTTAGATGCTGAATACATTGAATTTTGTATAATATTATTAATAGAAGTAATGGCGTATTTCTGACAAATTTTTACTGAAATAGGCATAACAAAACGAATATAGGCTATAGATATTACAAAAAAAATAATAAGTAACAAAAATGTAATATTTCTGGCTGTTTTAAAAAATCCACTATTCCTCAATGTTACAGCCTCCTTTTGCGTTATTGAGAAAGCCTTCAGTAAAATTTTCCTTTATAAATAGGCACAATTCTGTTATAATTATATGACAAAGGAGGGGATAAAATGAATCAGCCTGACGGAAGTAGAAGGAGTGGTTCAGAGGGCGAACACAGAAGAAATAGTTCAATCTCCAGAGCCAAAAGTGGTTCATATAAGACCAACATAAAAGAAAGAAATTTGAAGAAGAAGAAAAATAAAAATCAACATTCTAAACCATTTACTGTGTTTATGTCTATATTGCTTATGATTGCTATAATGGTAGGCTTTGCAGCAGCAGGCGGTTTAATAGGTGGCTATGTAGCACTTATCAGAAGTATACCGGATTTAGGACTTTCTGGTATTCAGCCTAGAACATATACTACAGTAGTTTATAACAACGAAAAGAAAGAGCTTTCTAAACTTCATGGCGAGGAAAATCGAGAGTACATAACTATTGATAAAATTCCTGAAAATATGCAGAATGCTATTATGGCTATTGAAGATGAAAGATTTTACGAACACGATGGTGTCGATGTCAGAGGTCTTTTAAGAGCTGCTTATTCAACTCTTACAGGAGGACAGGTACAGGGTGGTTCTACCCTTACACAGCAGTTAATAAAAAATAACATTACTAATGTTACTAGAAATACTCCTAAGACAAAGCTCAAGGAACAGTATTTAGCTCTTAAATACGAAAAGGAATTAAAGGCACAGCTTGGTTCTAAGCAAGAGGCCAAAAAGTACATTATGGAATTGTACCTTAACACTATTAGTTTTGGTCATGGATATAGTGGTGTACAGACAGCTGCTCAGGGTTATTTTGGTAAAGACGCATCAGAGTTGGATTTAGCAGAATGTGCTTGTCTTGCCGGTATTACAAATAATCCATCTATGTATTCTCCGAGAACTGAACCAGAGAATAACAAGTCAAGACAGACAGTTATACTTAACTATATGTTAAAGCAGGGTCTTATTACTCAGGAAGAATATGACGGTGCTATTAATGAGGATATTTACTCAAGAGTATTAAAGTCTAAACTTCTTGCTACTAATGATACTAAGAATGACGGTGTTACAATACATTCTTACTATGAAGATGCACTTATTGACCAGATTTCTGAAGATTTACAGACTAAGTACAATATGAGTGCTAAACAGGCAAACAATGTTATTTACAATGGTGGTTTACAGATTTATTCTAACTACGATTCAAGAATACAGGGCATTGTAGATAATGTAATGCTTGATGATTCTAATTTCCCTAAGCCAAATTACAGCTTAGATATTAACTACATTGTTTCTACTGAGGATACAGCAACAGGGGAAACAACAAATAAGGAATATAAGCAGTTTGCTCGTTCTAAGGCTGGTGCTGAGGCTTGGGTAGCAGACAAGAGAGCAGAAATAGAGGCAAGTCTTTCTCCTACACAGAAGATACTTGCAGACAGAGCCGATATTAGCGTTCAGCCACAGTGTTCAATGGCTATTATTGATTACCATACTGGCGAAATAAAGGCTATTGCCGGTGGTAGAGGCGAAAAGACAGTAAACAGAGGTTTCAACAGAGCTACAGATTCAGCTAGACAGCCGGGTTCTGTATTTAAGGTATTGGCTGCCTATGCTCCAGCTATTGATTTAGGTAAAATAACAGCAGCTACTACTATTGTGGATGAACCTTATACAACAGCTGACGGTTATACTCCTAAGAACTGGTGGGGTAACAGCTACAGAGGTGCTGTAACTCCTAGAACAGGTATCAGAGATTCTATGAATGTCGTAGCAGTAAAAGTAATGGTTGAAACAGGTATTGACCTTTGTTACGATTATTTGTTAAACTTTGGTTTCACAACTCTTGAAAATGATAACCACGCAGCTACAGCCCTTGGTGGTCTTACAAAGGGTGTTACACAGATTGAATTAGCAGCAGCTTATGGTACATTAGCAAATCAGGGTCAGTACATTAGACCTATGTTCTACGACAAGGTTCTTGACCACGATGGTAATGTTCTTCTTGAAAACACTAAGGAAACAAGACAGGTTGTTAAGCCATCAACTGGATATATTGTTACACAGCTTATGACAAGTGTTGTTAAGGAAGGTACTGGTACAGCAGCTAACTTTAAGCAGTCTAATATGCCTCTTGCAGGTAAGACTGGTACAACAACAGATTCTAAGGACTTAACATTTGTTGGTTATACTCCTTACTATGTAGCAAGTATTTGGTATGGTTATGATAGATATGACAAGAAAGTTCCTAATATGAACGGCTTTAACCAGACTACTCACTTAAAGGTATGGAATAAGATTATGGAACAGGTTAACGAGGGTATGGAAGTCAAGGACTTTGATATGCCTAACGATGTTGTTAAAGCTACAGTTTGTAAAATATCTGGTAAGTTGGCAAGCAGTTATTGTCCAGCTATAACAGATTACTTTGAAAAGGGTACAGCAGTTTCTACATACTGTTCTGGTAACCACAGAGGCTATTCTTCTTATGGTAGATCTAGTAACTCAAGTAGTTCTAATTATACTAAGAAGAAGAAAAAGTCATCTTATTCTTCAAGTGGCAATAGCTACAGTAGTTCAGGTAGTAGCTCAAGTAGTTCATCTTCTACAGGAGGAAGTTCTTCATCTTCTGATAGCAGTTCTTCATCAAGTGGAAGTAGTTCAGGACAATCTTCAGCTAGTTCAAGTGGACAGTCTTCATCTTCAAGTGGTTCTTCATCAAGTTCAGGTGAAGCATCACAGGGTAGTGGAAGTGGAGATTCACAACAGTAATAATGCAGAATTAAAGCCGAGGAGGGCATACTTCCTCGGCTTTTTATGAATCGGAAAGATAAATCCGATGGCTTGTTTACAAGCCACATTTTGCAACGCAAAATGTTCTGACCAATGAATCGGAAAGATAAATCCGATGGCTTGTTGACCAATTCAAAAGAAATTATTAATTTTTATGAAAATAGCTCTTTTATTATGTTTTTTCTATTGCAAAAAATAATTTTTGTGTTATAATTACACTACCGAATGGATAGGGGGAATATATATGTTAAATGCCATTAACTTTTCCTTAACCGGTAAAGAAATTCTATATGCTGCAATCTTGGCTTTTTGTTTAACTTGGTTTATAAATAATGCGTTAAAAATTCGTTCAGTTGTTAAGGCTGCAACGACTTTCGCTAATTCACACAAGGACATTACAGCCGTTATGGATAGATGTTATACTCTTTTCCCTTTAGACAAAATTAATTTTAAGGGTCAGACTTTTACAAGAGGTATGAAGATAAGAGTTACAACTACTACTAATACAGATTTCGAGGGAGAACTTATTGGTGGTAACAACAAAAATATGGTCTGTATAAAGACGAGCAAGTATATTATTGCTCACGAAATACAGAACATACAAAGCATAGTTCCTTTATAAAACCTTATAGATAAATGTGCATACTAGTGAAGACCACAGCTTTGGCTGTGGTCTTTTAGTATAAAAATAAAGGCTTTAGGTAAAATCCTAAAGCCTTTTAATAATGAATCGGAAAGATAAATCCGATGGCTTGTTTACAAGCCACATTTTGCAAAGCAAAATGTTCTGACCATTTAATTTGACAATGACAAATACATAATAGTATAATTGGGGTATAAACACATAGAGAAAAAGAGGAAGAAAAATGGAAAACGATTATTTAGTAAAGAAAAAGCCTATATTGGCTCTTTTTATTTTTGCTTTGCCTATGATTATAGGTAATTTTTTTCAGCAGATGTATACTATGGCAGACTCAGCTGTTGTTGGAAGATATGTAGGGGAAGAAGCCTTGGCAGCTGTAGGTGTTTCCTATTCTTTGACTACGGTTTTTATCTGTATTGCCATTGGTGGAGGAATAGGAGCATCTGTTACAGTTAGTCGATACTTTGGTGCAAAAATGTACAAAAGAATGAAAACAGCTGTTTTTACGGCTTTTATTGCATTTTTGGCTGTAAGTATATTTTTAGGTGTATTCGGCTTAGTGTTTAGTAAAAAGATAATTATACTGTTAAATACGCCGTCAAATGTAATAGATATGGCTGTTGAATATTTAAACATATATTTTTTAGGTTTACCATTCCTATTTATGTACAATGTTGTTTCGTCAATGTTTAATGCCCTTGGTAAGTCTAAAATACCTTTGTATTTTCTTATATTCTCATCTGTATTAAATATTATATTGGATATATTGTTAGTAACCCGTTTTAATATGGGTGTAGTTGGTGTAGCTTGGGCAACATTTATTGCACAGGGTATTTCTGTAGTGCTGTCATTTTTTGTATTTATGATACAGTTAAGAAAATTGAAAATAGGTAAAACAACTTTATTTGATATGACGGAACTTGTAACAATGGCTAAAATAGCTTTTCCGTCTATACTACAACAGTCTACTGTTTCAATAGGGCTTATGCTTGTACAGTCGTCAGTAAATAACTTTGGCTCAGAAGTGCTTGCTGGCTTTTCAGCAGCTATGAGAATAGAGTCCGTATGTGTAGTGCCAATGGCAGCTATAGGCAATGCCTTGTCATCATACACAGCTCAGAATATAGGTGCTGGAAAAATGGAGAGAGTACCTCAGGGCTACAAGGGTGCAAACATTATGGTTATTATATCCGGCATAGTAATTTTGGCTGTTATTGAATTGTTTAATGGACAGATTATGTCATTGTTTATGGGTGGAGATGCTACAAAAGTGGCATTTGACACAGGTTATAATCTTATGGCATATATGGGATTTTTCTACAGTATGATAGGTTTTAAAATGGCTATAGACGGTCTTTTAAGAGGTGCTGGGGATATGGTAATGTTTACTGTTGCCAATTTGGCAAACCTTTTTATAAGAGTTTTTGTGGCAGTAGTATTTTCTCCTAAATTTGGTGTTGAGGTTATATGGTATGTTGTGCCTTTAGGTTGGTTTGTAAATTGGCTTGTTTCATTTTGTCAATATAAAACAGGAAAATGGAAAAGAATATATCAAAGTGCAAATTGATTTTTAAATAATGTTAAATAAAAATATTGACACAGGTAGTTATGATTATTATAATAAAAATATAATAATTATAAAGAGGGTGTGTTTTTATGAAAAAGAACTTGAAAAAGGCATTATGTGTATTAATGTCAACAGGTATGTTATTTAGTGGAGTTACTGTTGCATATGGTGAGGAAAGCAATATTTCTTTGCAGATTAATGGTAGTGAAATATCAGCAGAAGTGCCACCTACTGTTATAGATGGTAGAACAATGGTACCTGTAAGAGCAATATTTGAGGCTGTTGGAGCTAATATTGACTTTGATGCAGAAACAAAGACAATAACAGCTAGAAAGGGCGATACAACAGTAAATATGACTGTTGGAGCAAATGCTGTAACTGTAAACAATAAGGAAGTACAGTTAGATGCACCGGCAGTAATAGTAAATGGCAGAACATTAGCACCAGCTAGATTTGTAGCAGAAACTTTTGGATATACTGTTCAATGGGACGCTGAAAACAAGATAGTAAAAATTACTGGCGAGGAAAGTAGTACAGAAACTACAACAGAAACCACTACTGTAACAACAACAGAAACTTCAACAGAAACTTCAACAGAAACAACTACAGAATCAACAACTGAAACAACTACAAAAGCAACAGCAACTTCATCAAGCAAAAAGTATTATGATGAATATAGCGATGTTTTAGACTATGGAACTTTTAGTGGTGCTAATCTTGTAGATAAAATGACTGTAGAATTAAGTGATTTTAAGAGTCATTCTTATATATATGATTTTAAGTATGATGAATCAAGATTTAGTGGCTTAGATAAAGTAGTTGAAACTTATGCTGAACAAGTAGAAAAAAATGGTTGGCAAGTTACAGCTATGGCTGAGGCTGAAGAGGCTGGCATAATAACATTGATTTGTACTAAAGACGATAGAATTTTATCATTTGGCACAAATTTTTACGATAAGAAAATAATGGTTGAAGTTATTAAGAGTTCAAAAAATACAGAACTTTTAAAGAAAATGCTTGAAGAAAGTAAATAATTTTTATTAACTCTCAATTTTTGGACAAAAAAAGTCTGAAATTTGGGAGTTAATTTATTTTATAGAAAAGGGCATTTGCACACTTTATTGACATAGAAAATAAATTTTATTATACTTAATACATACAATTAGAAAAGGTGGAAAGTTTATGAAAAAGAGCATAAAAAATGTATTTTGCGTTTTGCTTTCAGCTACAATGTTATTAGGTGGAGTTTCAGCAGTATATGGTGGAGAAAAGAGTATTTCATTACAGATTAATGGTAGTGAAATATCAGCAGAAGTGCCACCTACTGTTATAGATGGTAGAACAATGGTACCTGTAAGAGCAATATTTGAGGCTGTTGGAGCTAATATTGACTTTGATGCAGAAACAAAGACAATAACAGCTAGAAAGGGTGATGCAACAGTAAATATGACTGTTGGAACAAAGGTAGCAACTGTAAACAATAAGGAAGTACAATTGGACGCACCGGCAGTAATTGTAAATGGCAGAACATTAGCACCTGCCAGATTTGTAGCAGAAACCTTTGGCTATACTGTTCAATGGGATAGTGAAAACAAAATAGTTAAAATTATTGGTGGAGAAAGTACAGAATTTTATAAGGACTATAGTGACTTGCCAGACTATGGAAGTTTTAGCGGTGCTACTTTATTGGGAAATGAAAAAATAAATGTAGATGGTTTTGTAGGACAGGGTTATATATACGATTTTAAGTACGACAAAAGTAAGTTTTCATCAGGAGATGATGTTGACAGAGAATATGTTAACAAATTGAAAGAAAGTGGCTGGGAATATGATGGTAAGACATATGGAGAAGAAAATGCTGAAATAATGCTATTTTTCAAAAAAGGACCTATGTTGTGTGGCTATAGTGTTTGCAATAACCATAAGCAAGTAGCTATTATTATAACAAATGTTATGGGCAAAGATATTGACCTTAAAGACGCAGTAACTGTATAGAAAGAAAATGATGTTCTTTTTGATTATTGTTCAGAATATTCTTGCATTACTTGTAATGCTATACATATTAAAATAACCGCCACAATCTCCCCAGACTAGGCGGTTATTTTTAACTTATAGGTGGGGTAGCAACCTTTGTTGCTCCCTCTTGTATATTTATATTAACATTAAAGTTCTATATAGTCAAGAGTTTGAAATAGTAAAATGTCATAGACTGGGTACAATAATCCTAGATATTCAGGAATAATTTAATAATATTTTATTTCTTTTTTGTTTCATCTTCTTCCTCTGTATCGTCATCATCGTCAGTGTAATCATAAAAAGACGAATTTGCATAATAAACAAGTTTATAAAGTTTTTTAGGGTCTTCTATATAGCAATATTCATCATTATATGGTTTTAAAAAGTCTATAAGAATGGGGCTAAATTCAAAGTCTTTTTTATCTTTACGATTTTCATAATACATATAACATAAGTCCTTGAGATAATCCAGTTGGTCTAGGGGATAAAGACATCTGTTTTCATTGTCGTATTTCAATATATCTTTTAATAATAACAAATCTTCTTCAGCACTAGCTAATACATTTGTTCCATGTTCTAAATTTTTAACATATTCTATAACAGCTTTTTCAACAAGCTTAGACACGGACTTTTCCCCTGTGTTTTTAACAATGATTTCCAATATAGATTTTATTCCTTTTTTACACTTGTAACCAACGGTTTCATAGTTTTGTTTTGCAAATTTATTATTAGCTTTTCTTCTTGCTGGACTTGTTGTATATTCGCCGGCTTCTTTAATTTTTCTAGTATCCTTATTTACAGCCATAATTACGCCCTCCTAGAAGTTTTCGTTAAATATATATAATTTATTATATATAAATTTATTAAATTTGTCTATAGACTTATGATATGTTAACCTGTATAATACAAGATAACCTACATACATTCCCGTAGAGGTTGTTTTCATTTCTTCATAATTCAAGAAAATTTTTAGATTTAAAAGGGGGATTTTTTATGAAAAAATTTTGTGTTGTTATTATTACAATTATCACTACTATAACTAATTGTTGTGTTGGTTTTGCATCTCCTTTCGGAGATAAATTGGAAAATGGTATATCAACTTACGCAAAACAAATTGATATGTCTAAATATAAGTATTCTCAAGAAGAAGCTCAAAATGAATTTACTTACTTAGTCAGTAGAAGTGAAAATGCTTGGTATGTAAAACATTCGGCTAAATTTAAAATGAATGGCAATAAGGTAGATAAAATAATTGTGGAATATAAATATAATCCACAGCAAATAAAAGAAAAAAGAAAGTTTATAGACAGTGTAGTTGACCCTATTGTTGAACAGGCTCAAGAATATAAAACTGACTATGAAAAAGCAAAGTTTGTTTACGATTACCTAATTGATAATTATGACTACGATTGGACTTTAAAAAATTCTGATGATTTAATGTTATATGAAGGTGGAACAGGTGTTTGTAGAGCATTTGCCATTGCCTATAAAAATATATTAACAAAATTAAATATTCCTTGTGATGTTGTAATAAGCAAATCAATGAAACATGAATGGAATATGGTACAAATCAATGGCAAATGGTATAATGTGGATTGCTCTGGTGCAGATTTATTAAATAGTGATAGAGATTGTTTTTTCCTTAAATCAGATTTATTTTTTACCTTTTTAGGATATTACAATGGAATTTCATATAGCAATGAAAAAGCTGAAAATATAGACTTAGACTAATGAAAGGTGCTAATTTCAAATTTTACTGAAGTTAGCATCTTTTTTATTATTTTTTGGCAAGGTAAAAAATGATTAATGTTGGTGGTCTTTGTTTAAAGTAAATAAAAATAGAACAAAAATAAGCAAAGTAACATAAAAAAATGGAAAGTAAATAGTAGAAAAATGGATGATAATTCATTGAAAATAGTATTTTATAAGAATATCTTAAAAGTAAAAAAGCCCTGTAACCACCTAGATTACAGGGCTTTTGTTATAAGCTAATAACGGGAGTTGAACCCGTGACCTCAACACTACCAATTTTAATTAAGAGGTTTTAAGTAGTGTAAGAATATATTTAAAATACCACTAAATAAGCCTGTTACAGTATGTTTGCACTATAAAGAAAAGGGGTTGGATTTACTAGGATAAACCTTAAAATAAACCCCTAATAAACCCCTTAAAGTGTTGATACCTTTTTTACTTGTTTTTTATTGAATAAATCTTGTAATGTATTAGATGCCTCAATGTTATTTTGTTCTAGGCTATGAGCATATATATTTAATGTTGTACTTGTATTAGAGTGACCCAACCTACTAGATACGGTCCTTATATCTGTATTAGAGGCAATTAGTAAAGTTGCGTTTGTATGCCTCAATCCGTGTAAAGTAATGGACGGAAGTTTGTGTTCATTATCAGCAGTTAAATTATATTTTTTTATTATACTTTTAAATGTATGGGTAGGAGTTGAAATATCCATTTGTTTACCATTCCATTGTATAAATATGTTATCATTACCAACCCATTTTTCACCTAATTTTAATCTTTGTATATTTTGATTGCTTTTATAAGTTTTGAGCATTTCCATAACCCCGTTGGGTAGATATACGGACCTTGTTGTGTGATTTTTGGTTGTTTTTTCATAGGTTATACTGCCGGCAAGGCCAACAGCCTTTATTACATTTACAATGCCTTTGTTAAAATCTATATCAGACCACTTTAAGGCTATTAGTTCCCCACGCCTAAATCCTCCAAATAGAGCCATATAGAAAAACAGCCTTAACTGTTCGCTTATACCTCTAGTTTCTTTATATGATTTAACATTGTATATAGTGCCGTTTGAGGCTGTTCGTTGATGTTCTTTGTAGTCGGTTGTATATTGTAAATCTAATGTTTTTAAGAAAATTTCAGCCTGTTCAAGTGTAAAATAATTGATTTTTTCAACGGCTTCTTTACTGGGCGGGGTAACATTATTACAGGGGTTATACTCTATAAGTTCCCATTTACAGGCTGTTGAGAGTATAGAAGATATAACCGCGTGGTATTTTTTTATTGTAGAGGGAGCGTATCCCTTTTTGTTATTTATAGACCCAGTAGCAAGGCTATTGTAAAATTCATTTAGATGTATAGGTTTAATATCTGTTAATTTTAAATGCCCTAAAGACGGCATAATGTGGCGGTCTAACATATCAATATAGGTTGATAAAGTAGATTTTTCAAGGTGGTGTATAGCATACTCTTTTAACCATTTTGAGGTGAATTCATAAAATGAGAGTTTTTCACCTTTTAATAGTTTACCGTTTTTGACCTTTTGTTCAAACTCAAAAGTAACCTGCTTTAATTCTTTTTCAATCTGTTTAGATGTCATTCCGGGAGTAGGTGTGTAGGTTGTTCGTTCCCTTATTTGTTTTCCTGTAATATCATAACCATTGGATACAGTTATTTTATAGCTTATACCATTTTTAGTATTTTTTTTCTCTATAGTTGCCATTTTAATCACCTATTTTTTTTTGGTAAAATATTTATATATTGTTGAGGCAATATAACCTTCCAAATCTTCTTCCATTATATGTGAATTATTAAATTTATTTGCAAAATTTTCTTCCATTTTGTTTAATTTTTTTTCGTAAAAATCTAAAGTATGATTATCATTCTCTATATATTTTTTATATCTATCTTCAATGTATTTTTTGTAACCATCAAATGATAAACTTCTTTTTAATTTTTTGTTACGAATTTCTATGTGTTTATCAATATCCTTAATTTGGTCTAAAATATCTGATAAATATTTATATAAAACAAATTTTGGAAATTCCTTATTTCCTGGTAAATCAAATTTATTTGTTAGGTTATCTTCATATAAAGCATAATATTCCATAGCCTCAAAAAAATCTTTTGAATATTCATTTGCAATGAAAAGTGATATAAAATCCCCATAACAGTCGTTTTCTTCCATAATAGTAATTGCTTCATCAGAGAGATTTAAAAGTGCATAGTTTCGGTTATAATCATCTATTGCGTTTGGTGGGGCGTTTGTCCCTATACTTACGATATTGTATTTTTCGGTTAAATATTCATAACTAACCCCAAATAATTCTTTTACTTTGTATAGGAAATTTATATCAGGTGTGCGTTCGTTACTTTCATAATACCCTATTGTTGTTCGTGATACAGATAATATTTCAGCAAGTTCAGATTGTGACAAACCAACGATTTCACGCAATTCTTTTAGTCTTTTACTAAAAACAGCACTACATTCAATACTTTCATATTTATCTTTTACGCTTTGAATGTCTTTTTTTGTGATATTCATTAATATATCAGCTCCTTAAAAAGTAAAGTTGTCAACAAAAGTGATATTAAAATAAATTATGATTAAAATTGTTGCGTAATCACTTTTGTTGTTGTATAATGTCAATATACCACAAAAGTGGTCAATATACAACAACAATATTTTAGGAGGTAAAATATGAAGAAAAAAAATGTTGATATTAGAGAGATGGCGAAATTAAAGGGGGTTTATTTATGGCAAATAGCTGATAAACTGGAAATGGACAATGGTAATTTTTCAAAAAAATTAAGAAAAGAATTATCAGAAAATGAAAAAAGAAAGATATATGATATTATTGAAATTATTTCGAAAGAAAATACCGCCCACTAACAACCACGAAAATGGACGGCAAGCAAACCCTACAATAATTGAAATAAGCTTTGCCCTCTTATTATAACAAAAATACTTTTAACGGTAAAGCATATAGCGGAATTTAGGAGGAATAAAAATGGTGAAACTTTTAACTATGAAAGAAATGGCCGAAGATGCAAATATGTCACTATATACTATTAGAAAATTAGTCAAAACGGGTGTAGTTCCGTTTGTTACAATAGGTAATAAATGTCTAATAGATAAAGAGATGTTTTACGAGGCGTTGAGGTTAGAGGCAAAAGAAAATCAAGCAAGACAGAAGCAACTGACAGAGAGTAAACAGCCTCAAAAAATAGTTCATTATGGTAAATTTAAAGATTTGAATTTGTTAGGGTAGGTGATTAGGTGGATTATGATATTTTTGCATACTGTAAAAATGCACTCCCTGACCTGCTAAAAAATGACCAAGAGGGTAACAGCAAATACATATTTGTTGTTGATGTGTTTAGTATTGCTGAAATGCTATTGACTTGTGGATATAGTGTTATATTCATTGAAAGTGACCA